>Ga0184615_10000175_pt1 | contig 39792 bp, 35 predicted proteins | sample PLM4_65_coex_FD_133134 | JGI IMG/M metagenome (GOLD analysis project Ga0184615, IMG submission 133134) | Groundwater sediment microbial communities from an aquifer in East River, Colorado, USA - PLM4_65_coex | ecosystem: Environmental > Terrestrial > Soil > Riparian zone | place: USA: East...
CAATCGGAGCGTGCTCCGGGGTGAGCGCGGGATGTCGATCGGCGGCGAGGTAACGCTCGTCGTCGACGGCAAGTCCAGCCGGTGGATTCTCTTCGGCGTCGTGGAGTCGGGGCCGGGACCGATGGCGTTCGCCACGCGCGAAGCAGTCGCGCGCGCCACCGGTGACGATCGCATGGATCGCGCGGTCATCGTCGCCTCGCTCCGGGGACCCGCCCAGCAGGCAGAGCTCAGCCGGAGACTCCGCGAGGAGCTTCAGAATCGGGGATTCGAGGTCGGGTCGAGCCAGCTCATGGCGGAGAGCCGCCGCGTGCTGGAGGATCACCTGCTGCTGGTCGCCGGATTCCTGATGATCATGTCCCAGGCGATGATCGTGGTGGGCGGACTCGGACTCGCTTCGACCATGAGTCTGTCGGTGCTCGAGCGCACCCGGGAGATCGGCGTGCTGCGCGCAATTGGCGCGAGACACGGTTCCATCCTCTCGATGGTGCAGATCGAAGGACTCGTCATCAGCGTCGCGAGCTGGGCCCTGGCAATTCCGCTCTCGGTCCCGATGAGCGTCATTCTCGGAAATGCGTTCGGCCGCATCATGATGCCGGTGCGCTTCGTGACGCTGGTGCCGGAACCGTCGGGGATGCTGCTCTGGCTCGTGGTCGTGGTGGCGGTGAGTCTCGTCGCGTGCGCCTGGCCCGCCTACCGGGCCACCCGGGTGACGACGGCGGCGGCGCTGGCTTACGAGTGAGTCGCGGGCTATCGCTGTTTGAACTGCACGGTGAGCCGGGCGAACTCCGCTCCGTCGAGCACGCCGAGCAAGGTCTTCTGGGCGGTGAGGTAACCGGTAAACCGGAACGGCTCGCCCACCTGGCGCTGGAAGGTGATATCGAGGGTGTCCGCGATCCGGGTTCCGCTCAGGACCAGCGATTCCGACGCCGATGAGTTCAGCGGGGCCAGGAAGCCGGTTCCGTTCAGCTCGGAATCGTCCTGCACGAGCGTCATGACGAGCACCCGGTCCGGTCGGTCGAGATCCGCGGCCCAGATCCCGGTGCCGAATCGGTCGCTCCCGGTGAGGCAGGCGCCAAGGGCGAGGAGAACCAGAAAGACAGGTGCGAAGCGGACGCGGTGCATTGTGAAAAGGTAGCAACTCCGCGGAGCGTCGGCTTATCTCGCACAGAATGGGAGGCCGTCGATCCACCCGGCGGGAGCCGGGAAGCCGACCGAGATTCCACAGGTGGTTCGTGTCTTCCGATCGTAAAGCACGCCTGCCCAGTGCCGCACATCACCGTGGAGAATCGTGACCTCGGCTCCCGACTCCGGCATAAACTCGAGGCTGTCCGCCCTTGAAGTGTAAGTCGCGTGTTGTGAGTAGAAGATCTCTTGTGCCGTCAGGAGGTTTCGGAAATCGGCAATCATTGACTCCGCGGCGGAGCTCTCGTCACTCGAGAGAACGGCCATCGGTTCCCGCGCTGGTGGCTGAATGGCACGAGGACGTTCCAGCCGATACACGCGAACGATTTCGCGATCGACCGTGTCGCGCTCCAATCCCACGAGAAAGTCATCCCCTGCCTCCAGTAGCTCGAATCCCTTCGGGAGGACAACGCGGCCCACGGTCACGCCGGAATCGGCAAGCACGGTCCAGGCACGGATGTCTCCGGCATCGCCGATCCAGAGAAAGCCCGCGTCGTCCAGCCGAGCGCGCCGGATCGGGGTGCCGTGGGGAGTCTCGGGCAGGCCGTTCAGCGCAGTGAGCGCCCACTGTGGAATCGGGCCCGGACTCGGCCTCTCGATGATCATGCCACGATACAGCCAGGCAGGTTTGGGAAAGGCGTCCGCGCCTCCTGCGACGACCCGTGTATAGCGCCCGGTTGCGTCGTGTACGGTCCATCGCATGTTCTCGACGTCGAAGACCAGTATGGAATCGCCCGGGGCGGGAAACGGAGTGATCACCGCGCCGAAGTCCCCGGGACCTTGCCCTTTTCGACCGTATGAGTTGATGAAGTGTCCGGTGGAATCGAACAGCCTGAGCTCGCAGGAGCCACTGTTTGCCACGAGGAATCCACCAGAAACCTTCAGGGCGCCCGACACTCGCGAGAGCTCGTGCCCGGGATCGGCCTCGTTCGCTCCGATGGTGACGATTGGAGTCGTGCCGATCACCCAGAGCGGTATCTCGGCTGTCGGAGCCGCCGGGGAGCACGCCGCCGCCAGCAGGGAGACCAGGACGCCAAGGCGAATCATGGTGTCACCTGTCTTCGGCGGGCGGTCCACGCCGCGAGCAGCAGAGCCGCCGCGGTCCAACCCAACACCAGCACCGGCCACCCGGACGAGAAGGAGGCGCCGAGGATCACCTTCCGTCCCGATTCACGGGCGTCCCAGCTACCCTCCCACTGCTGGACGCCCCACGCCTTGGTCCAGGCACCGAGGTCTTCGCCGTAGGCTTCGCGAAACGCCACCTCGAATGGTTGGTCGGATTTCCAGAAACGGGCGAATCGCTCGCGTCCGCCATCCCGTATGAGATCGGAGAGCCACCACTCGGCGATCGGGTGGGACGTGAGGATCGTGCCAGGCGAGCTTCGCGCGAGACTCCGTTGAACGGTGAGATCCTCGGGCATTCCCTCCGCGAGGTGCACCGAGTCGAGCACGCTGCGCCCGCATGTCGCCTTATCGCCCGCCAGGCAATGCAAGGCCGGTGCGCCCATCTGATAGGGCGGCATCAGCATCAACGCCACCTCCCTGGCCCCCAGGCTCTGGAGGAGACCCGAGCGGCCCCAGGAGTATGCGCCGGACCAGCTTCCGTCATAGATGGGAGACCAGGGATGCCGCCCGTCGCCATCGAGGAATTCCTTGGGGCGGTGGAGCCATGCGTTCGAACGTGCCGAGGCATACCGGGTGGCGGCAAGCCAACCTCCGACACCGGCCCCGGGACCGCCAAACGCAGCCAGCAGGAGGCATGGTGCCATGGAAGCCTCGAGCTGCCACTTGCTGGCCGCGATGCGCCCCGGCGCTCCGATCCATCCGGGAACGATGGCCACGCAGGTCACTCCTTCCGAAGACGGGCGAATAAGCGCGCCGGAATAGGAGCCAACTCGCCTTTCCACCGCTTCGTAGGGAGCCGTGTTGTAAATGAGCACCGCGACCCGGACCAACGAGTCGGGATCACGCAGTGCGCGCCAGCGATCCCGCAAGATGACTTCCGAAGCGGGCGACGTGGATGTTTCCGGGAATCCACCATAGAACAGCTCCGGCGTGCCGAGGCTGGTTGTTTCTCCCGCCGCCAGTCGTAGCGCCGAATCCCGCTGCTCCAGCGCCGACCAGCGAGCCATTGCCCGACCCCGGCGAATCGCGAGCCCCTCCATTCGCAAATACCGCTCATCGGGGACGTCTTCATCGCCCGATAGACGGGCACGAAAGTACGTCGCACCGAGTGCTGCGACGAGCAGCAGAGTCGCGCCGAATCGCACGAGGTTCACACCCATCGGGCGATCCCCAGGGCGCCGATCAGCACCAGCCCACTCCAGCCGAGCAGGATTGCGATGGTGGGGACGTCGAGCGGGCCGTGATCAGGCCGGAGCGCGAGCAGTCCGTTCCGCCACCGGGCGAGCAGTGAATCCGGAGGCATCCCGGCAGCGGCGGCGAGATGCGCTTCAATACTCGCGCCGGGGGCGTCAGGAAGCCGATCCCAGGCGCCGGGGCCACCAAGGTCCAGTGCGGTCAGCAGAAGATCGGCCCGCGCAAGCGGGAGGTACTTCGCGCCGGGATCGGGGGTCGCCGATTCCCGGAGGCCCAGGACGTACCCACAGGCCGCAAGTACACCGGTGACGCAGTCACGCTGGGCGGGGCCGTCGCCGGTCACCAGCGCGTACATTGCCGCTTCCCTGCGAGCGGCGTCCGAGATCATCAGAGGGATCCCGGTGGGTATCCAACGCTGAAGCGGCGCCCCCGTCGCCCCCATCATCATCCGGCCGAACTGATCGAGGAATGAACGCGTGGCCTCCTCCGGACCCCTGAGCTCCGATTCACGGACCAGGGGCGAAACGCGCGAGGCGGCTTCGCCATCCGGGAGACCAATGATCATCAGGGAGTGCTCACCGCCCCCTCGGCGACGCGTGGACCATCGGTCTCCGGTCCGGAGCACGATTCGGAACCCTTCCGCCGCTGGGAAGGCCTCACCGAACCAGCGTCGCCGGGTGGAGTCGAACCGAGCCAGCACTTCGGCCGCTATCGGCTGATACTTGGTGGTCGCGGAGACCAGCAGTCCGGGCCGCCGCGCGATTTCCTCCATTCCGGACTCTTCTCTCGCAATGGAATCCCGGACCACGCGAAGCTCGGCGGTGATCCGATACGCCGAATCGCGCCAGGCGCTCGCATCCTGGGCTGTGACGATGGCGGGGAGGCCGAGCACCGAACAGGCCAGCAGGGTGAGCTTAGACATCGATCAGCATCCAGCGCCCGCCGAGTGGCGCGAAGGGCCCCGGCCAAGTCGCGAGTGCGCTCACCACCCGCCAGATCAGATTCGTCCCGGGGTCGAGCAGGATGACCGCGACGTGCACCGCAACGAAGAGGCCGAGGAGCCGGAATCCGATTCCCAGTGCTCTGCGCGAAGCCGCGGCGGCGGCGAACGCCAGGCCGAAGAGGAGCAGCAGCGCCAGGGCAAACTTGGCTGTGAGGGAATGGGGGAACTGGCGGAGCCCGGGGGGCATGTCCAGCGATGCCGTGGCGATCACCGCCCCGATCCAGAGCGCGAGCACCACCGGAAGGAGCAGCCCCAGTCCCGCCAGATAGCGCAACAACACATAGCGCCAGCGTGGAATCGGCAGCAGCAGAGCATAAATGTGATGGCCTCGGCGGTCGGAGGCCCAAATCGCCGCGGCCAGGACGACCGCGGTCACCGCCGCCATCGCGGGATAGAAGAGCCCCCAGAGCTGGAGCTCGATCAGGAAGCGTGGGAGGTGCTCCCCGGTGCCGCGCCACCCGGTGCGGACCGAGACGATCGGGAGGGCGAGCGCCGCCGCCGACAGGGTCACGACGATGTGCCAGCACGCCTTCCATTGCAGCCGGATCATTGCCTTGAGCATGGTACTTCTCCTCCCGCGTGCTGCGCGCGGAACGCGCGCAACAGCTCGACGAAGCCGTCCTCCAGATCCAGGTCGGTCACCTCCCTGACGGCGATTCCGCGCTGATCGAACCAGCCCGCCATCTCCGGCCGCCAGCCGCGCACCGCCCAGGTTTCGACTTCACCGGCCTGGTGTTCCCGTGCCAGCAGGGTGAACGGCGCGCCGCTCGGCTCGACGCTCGCGGAACGGGCGAGGCGGATTCGCTTGTTGCCGTTGCGGAATTCTTCCATCGGCAGCTCGACCACGAGACGGCCGCGGTCCATCACGCCGACCCAGTCGCAGAACCGCTCCAGCTCGTGGACCAGGTGACTCGATACGAAGACGGTGGCGCTCCGGCGCGAGACGTAATCCAGGAGCGCGGTGAGCACGTCCCGGCGCACCACCGGATCGAGGCCGTCCATCGGCTCATCCAGCACCAGGAGCTCGGGCATCTGGCACAGCGCGAGGAGCAACATCAGCTTGGCGGTCTCACCCTTGGAAAGCTTGGAGATCCTCTGGCGAGGCAGGAGCCGGAACTCGCCCAGGAGCTCGCGAGCCCATTTGTCATCCCACCCGGGGTAGAACGCGCCATGAAAGTCGAGCGCGTCGCCGACGGTGAGATAGCGATGCAGATGCGGGCGATCCGGCACGACGCCGGTGCGCGCCAGCGCGTCAGGAAGTCCCGCAGGCAGGGCGCGATCGAGCAGCCGCACGGTGCCGGCGTGGGGGCGCAGCAGCCCGAGCAGAAGCCGGATCGTCGTCGTCTTGCCGCACCCGTTGGGACCGAGGAAGCCGTAGAGCGCACCCGCCGGCACCTTGAGCGTCAGGTCCTGGATCGAGAACTCCCTGCTCGCGCTGTAGCGAAGCCCCTTCATTTCGATTGCGGTACTCACGCGCCCCCCTCGAGTTCGTGTCGCAAGGCGTCCTTGATCTCCTGCCGGGAGAGTCCGAGCCGTGCCGCGCCGGCGAGCATCTGCCGGAGCAATCGACGCGCCTGTGTGGTGCGCTCGCGGGCACGAGCCTCGCCTTGCATGGCACGGACATACGTGCCCGCGCCCTGCCGGATCTCGACGAATCCTTCGGTCTCGAGCGACCGGTACGCCTGGACGACGGTAGCCGGATTGATCCGGAGCCGGCCGGCGAGTTGCCGCACCGACGGCAGCGCATCGGTCGGGCGCAGCTCCCCCGTCGCCACCGCGGTCTTCAGGCGGACGGCGATCTGCTCGTAGAGCGGAACGGCGCTCTTGGTGTCGAGATCGGCGAACATGGGCTCCGGCGAGGTGTATTACTGTACCGATACAGTAGGCCTTCGCGGGCTGGCTGTCAAGAGGGCGGGAGTTGGGGGTTGGGATGTGGGGACCGGGGGGGGAGGTGTCGTCAACGGTCAGCGGGAACCGCCTGCCGTGTTATCGCTCGTGAATCACCCGGGCGAAGAGTGGGGCTCGCCATAGGCGACGTCGGGCCGCGAAGGGGTCGCGTGGAAAGCGGAGTTGCGTTGGCCCGCAGGCGCCGTGGGCGAGTCCCACTCTAGTCCCGGGGGTGAAGAAACGCGGGTTGACCCGCTAGAACCCCCCGCCACCACCCCCACCTCCACCCCCTCCCGACGACCCGCCGCTGAAGCCCGAGCCGCTCGACGTACGCGGCGAGGAGCTCATCACGCTCTCCGCGCGAGAAGACATGGCCGAGAGCCTGCTGGAGAAACTGCTCGCGTTGAAGGCGTGAATGCCGGAGCCTGCGTACCAGGAGGGCGCCTCCATGTAGATGTCCTTGAATGCGCTGGCCCATTTCTTCTCGACCCCGAACGCCATCGCGTAGGGCAGGAAACGCTCGAACATCTCGGGTGTCTTCACCACCCGTTCGAACCGTTCCTTGTCCACCCGCTCCAGGAACTCGCCGAAGCCGAGCACCTGCTCCAGCGTTCGTGCGCCGAGGATGGTGCGCGACGGCATGTGGTAGCCGATGCTCACGAGGATCAGACCGATCGCGAAGCCGGCCACGATGAATGCGACCGGCGCCGCGCCCATGGCGGGCGAAATCGCGGCCCCGCCTATGGCGGTGACCAACCCGGATACAATCCCGAAGCCGATCCACCGGCCCCGCACATGATCGGGCCGCCTCGCATAGAACCCCTGATGCACCAGCCGGTCCAGGACGCCCGACTTGATGTCGTCCAGGCACTTGTAGAACTCGTTCTCCAGGTCGGAGAGCTCGACCGTCGTCGCGCCATCCTGGAAGATCCCCTGCATGACTTCCGCTTCGTGGGGGAACAGCGCCCGAGCGCCGTCCTTCGGCGTCGTGCGATGGAAGACGAATTCCTTCTCCTTCACGAGGCCGAACAGTTTCGAGTCTTCCCGCTCCTCGATCCGGAGGTGCCCCTGCACCGCGAGGTCCACGATGGTCGCCGTGATGTCCCGCATGTCGGCTGATTCGTCGGTCAGGGTCCCGGCTTCCGCGGGGGTCAGACCGGCGGGCGGCTCATACCGGACCGCGACCGGGAGCATGCGCGGGTCCCTCCCTCGCCGGGACCAGAGCAGCAGCATGCCGATCAGGACGGGAACCGGAAGTGCCAGGGGCCAGTTGGCGGCGAGGAAGCCCAGGACGCGGTCGGCCCGGGTCGGCTCGGGTACGAGTCCCTTGTCCCACCCGACCACGGCGGTGAGCCCTTCCCGGAACTCGAGCTTGCGAGGCATGGTGATCCGCACCGAATCGCCCTCGGGCGCGACGCTCGCCTCCCGTGAGGTCGAGCCGTAGACCCCGTTGAAAGCGGTGGCGCGGATTCCGGTCGCGGCCGCTGGAAGGTGGATCACCGCCGTCACGTCGCCCAGCGCGACGTCCCACTCGTCTCCCGTCACGTTCCAGTAGAGCTCGTCGTGGTCTTCGAAGAATCGCAGGGCATTGTGGGCGCGATACCGCAGGACCAGGGTCCGCACGGCGTCGGTGGCGCCCGGCACCCACATCTTGTATTTGATGAAGTGGTCCTCCCGCCCGCTCTCGGTCTTGAGCGGCTGCCCGTCCTGATCTGTGGCCGAAAGGAGGTCGAGCCTGATCGACCATTTGAACCCCTGGGGCGTCCGGTACTCCACCGGGACTTTGCGATAGATCCCGTTCCAGGAGCCGGTGAACTTTGCCCGGATCGTCTCCTCGACGTCGATGGTCCCGTCGATGCGGACGGTGATCCGCGCGTCGAAGCGCTCGATCTCGAGGGTGCGCTGCGCCGCGGCCGGCGCCGCCACAAGCAGGAGCGTCGCGATCGCGCGCGCGATGCGGCCGGTCATACCTCGACCCGGGGCACTGCCCCCTCCGCCGAATCGGCCAGCCCGAAAAATTCCTGGGTGCGGAATCCGAACGGACCGGCGACGAGATTGGAGGGGAACTGTTCGATGCGGGTGTTGAAGTCCCGGACCACGGCGTTGTAGTAGCGGCGCGCATTCTGAATATGGTCTTCGATCTCGGTGAGTGAGCGCTGCAGCGCGACGAAACTCTCTCCCGCCTTGAGGTCCGGGTACGCCTCCGCGAGCGCGAGCAGATGCTTGATCTGGCCGGCGAGGGCGCGCTCCGCGTCGCCCGCAGCCGCCGGCCCCGTCGCGCCCACCGCGCGGTTGCGCGCCTCGACCACGGCGTCGAGCGTCCCCCGTTCATATCCGGCGTGCCCTTTGACGGTGGAGACGAGGACCGGGATCAGGTCGTGGCGGCGCTTGAGCTGCACGTCGATGTCCGACCAGGCGTTCCGCGCCAGCATCCGGAGCCTGGTGAGGCCGTTGAAGGCGGCGATGACGTACACGACGACGGCCAGCGCGATCCCAAGCAGGATCAGATCCATGTCCGCTCCACTGAGGTTGATGGCTGATGGCTGATGGCCGACGGCTGGTGGCTGCTAGAATTCCAGCAGGGTCCGCAGATCATGCGGCGTCTCCAACCAGTAGTCCGGTGCTGATCCCTCGAGATGCTCCCTCCCGAACGGACCCCAGAGCACTGCCGCGGTCCTCACCCCGGCTGCCCGTCCCGATTCCATGTCGTGAATGCTGTCCCCCACATAGAGCGCGCTCGCCGCGGTCACCCCGAGTTGCCGCAGCGCGGCCTCGACCGGCTCGGGATGCGGTTTCGGGTTGACCACGTCGTCGGCGCCGATGACGAGCTCCATCGCATCCTCCAGCCCGACCAGCCGGAGACCGCGGAGCGCGCCCGGTTTGTTCTTGCTGGTGACGAGACCGGTGCGAAACCCGGCGGCGCGAATGGCCCGAACCACCTCGACCACGCCCGGATAGGCCGTGATTCGCGAGTCGTGATGGGCGAGGTTGTACTCCCGGTATGTCCCGATCATCGCCTCGAGCCGCTCGGGATTTCCCGCCCACTGCTTGAACTGGACCCGCAGCGGAGTTCCCAGCCCGGCAAGCCAGAAGTCGTCGGTGCGGGGCTCTTCGCCGTGCCGCTCGAGCGTGTGATGATAGCTGTCCAGGATCAGACGAACCGAGTCGATGAGTGTGCCGTCGAGGTCGAACAGGATGGTGGTGAGCTTGACCATGGCGGGAAAGCTAGCCCTCCCGGAAGCCGGACTCCACCAGCAGTACAGCAGTCAGCGTGATGCCCGACGGTACCGGCATCGCTGGTTCGGGCGGAAGCCCGAGGAGTCGCTCGTAGAGCGCTGCGTCCGACAGGCGCACCCATTCCTCGATTCGTCGCTCCTCTCCGGAGGTCAAGCCCCGACGAAGGTGGCGAATTCCCTGTTCCAGGCGATGGAGGCGCATGCGGTGCCGATTGCGAGCCGCGCACGCCGCGAGCATCAGGAGCCGACGCTGCAGCGTTCGGACCGCGTTGCTCCGTGGCGCCACGCCCAATCGGGCGCCGTTGGCCGCGCGGAGGATCCCGGCGACGCATCCCGCCAGTCCCCGAAGTCCGGCTTTGAGCGAGCTCCGGGATGGCGATCGTGGGTTGGTCCGCTCGCCGTGCGCCAGCTCCAGAAACCCGGCAATCGTCGCCGGGTCATCGGTCCATCCGCGGCCGGTTCTCGCGAGCACGAATTCTCGCGCGCTGCCATCGGCGAATCCGATCCGGAGCCCGGCGACCATTCCCGCCTCGCCGCCCCGCACAACCGCGGTTCCTTCCCGACTCGCGTGTCGCTCCCATCTCGCCGCGATGCGGGCGCGAAGCCGCCACGGCGCCTCGGGCCGCTGGTCCAGTCCGAGCAAGGCAGGCAACTCCCCCTTGGCCTCGAGAATCGACTCCTGCCTGAGGACGGCGGCAAGCTTCGCTGGAGGGGCGAACCGCACCACCTCGACCCTCGCGTGTCTGCTTCCCAGTCGAAAGGCGCGGCCGCTTCGCTGGTCCAGCCGCACCGCCGTCCAGGGCAAATCGTAATGCACGACCCGCTCCACCCGTGGCAAGTCGAGTCCTTCGGCGGCGACATCCGTGGCCAGGAGCACCGCTGGCCGACGCACCAGTCCATCGGTGGGGAGCGGTTGGTGCCGAAACCAGTCGAGCACCGCATCGCGCGGCACCACTCCTCGATCGAGGCCCGCCCCTTCTCCGGTGCACCAGGCAATGCCCGGTTGGGACAGCCGGCTCCGCAGGTAGGCCACCGTCGCCATGGCCGTGGTAAAGACCAGCGTCGGCTTTCCGTCGCCGATGAGCTCCGCGAGCGCCGCCGCCTTCGGATCAGGCTCGGTGCACGCGCGCGCGGCGATGCGCTCGAGGGCGGCGACGGGCTCGAGATCTTCCACCACAAGCTCGACCCGAGTGCCCGGTTCGGCGACCAGTGGCCAGAGCACGAGCTGGTCGGCGTCGGCTCCGACGAAACGGCGAATCGTCTCCCGGGTGAGTTGCCGGCCCGAGTCACCTGCATCCCTCGCGTGGCCGAGCATGGCGCCATACCGCCGCAGGGTGGTCAGCGCGGCCGCTGGACTCGATGCCAGCGCGCGCAGCAGCACGATTCGAAGCAGCTCAGCCGTCGCTGCGTCGGTGGACAGTGCGAGCGATCGTATGCCGTCCAGCAGCTCGTGCAGCGAACCGGACCCATCAGGGCGGCGGCACAGCTCGCGCCGCGCCGGGAGCCCGGGAGAGCGGTCTTCTCCTGTGATCACGAGGGTGGCAACAGCGCCCGGGACCCGTGTGTCCAGCGCGCCACGCAGCGAGGGGATCCCGGCCCACGAGAGCGCGTCGTCCCGGACCAGGAGTGCGAGCTGATTCGGGAGATCGGCGAGCCGATTGACCAGAGGTGTTGCGCTCAGGAGGATTCCGCGGCGTTCCACGCACCATGGTGCCAGCGTGCCGTAGCGGCGCGTGGACGCTGTGCGGAATCGGTGGCTCTCGTCGATGATGACGGCTCCTCCGGTCGACGGTGGCGCGCGCCCGCGACTCAGCGTTTCGTGCGTGTGAACTCGAATGGACACCCCGGCGGATCCCGCGGCTGCGGTCCACTGGCCCCGGAGCACCGCGGGCGCGATGACGTGAACGGCGCAATCGGGCTCGATGGCGTGGGCGACCGCCAGGGCGATGAATGTCTTCCCGGTTCCGACACCGTCGGCGAGCAGCACCCCCCGGTGCCGGCGCACCGCCGCCACTGCGCGTCGGAATGACAGCCCCTGATCATTCCGCAACCAGGGAGGAGACGGATCTTCCGCTTCCTCCGGCAGCAGTGCCCTGGCCAGCCGTGCCGCGACAGCGTCGGCGGGTGCCGGCGGCCCGGGCATGAGCCAGGCCGCCAGGGGATCGGGCACCCGCACCAGCGATTCAGCAACCAGCGAGGGCGCCCGGGCCAGCCAGGCCGGCCAGCAGGTGCTGCTCGCTTTCATCGAGGGAGAGGAGATCGGCGCAGCAGGCATCGAGGTCCTTCTGTTCGAGCGATTCCGCGGTCCCGAGTCGCGCGAGCGTCAGGAGCTCGGTGGACGCGAGCGCGGAGGAAGGGAGCGGGAGCGCGGAGATGACCCGCGCGTTGAATCGGGCGTACCCTCCGCTTGCCGGCTCCGCGATTGCCGCAGCGAGAGCGCGGCACCACGTACAGTTGAGCCACGCCGCGAGCCGGAGCGCCGTCCCCGCTTCCGGAGCGGGAGTGAGATAGCAGCTGTTGAGCGGGATGACTTCGAGACCGCGCGCGCCGGAGAGGGGAGCCGCCTCCAGGCGGCGCGCGACATCCGCCCAGATCACGCGGTGCGGGAGTATGGCGGGCGCCGTGCGGAAGAGGCACCAGGGTTTTCCGCTCGTGTAGTCGGCGCGCCGGCGCAGCTCCCCGAGAAACCCGGAGACGTGTCGCGCCGCGGCGGACGGCAGCGCGTCGAGGAGACATCCGGAGGAGTCGTACGGCCAGAGGAGCTGCTTGACTCGTCGCACCCCGAATGGGCGGACGTCCCGCCCTCGTGCCGCCCAGCGCACCACCTCGGCTTCCACGTCGGGACCCGGGTCGAGAAAGACCCGGTTGAGTCCAGTCTTGACCCCGAGCTGGGGACGGAATCGCTCGCCGAAGCTGGGATGATTTCGACGAAGCCGGGTCATGAGCTCAGCGGCGGAGTTCGTCGTGAGCACCCACGGGCCCTCGCTGAAATGGCGCTGCGGGATCCCACCTCCCGCGTCGGGCGTCCCGAGCCGGAGCCGGACGACATGTTCCGGCGGCGGCGTCGCCTTGACGGCAACGAGCGCCATGGGATAGACGGTGGCGTCGAAGTCCGCGCGGGGATCCTTCCGGACGTCTGCCGCGAGGGCGATGGTGGTCTTCCTGGCCAGCTCGGCGCGTGCCGCGGCGGCGTACCCCGTTGTCGCCAGTTTTGCCGGCAGGAGGAAGGCGATGACGCCGTTTGGCGCCGAGAGCTCGAGGGCGCGCTCCAGGAACGCCACGGCGAGGTCGGGCTGATGGGCGTAACCGCGAGCGCCGGCCCGGGCCCCCTTCATCCAGCGAAACCGTTCCGCGAGATACCGGCGGGTGTCCGGCGCGATCGATTCGGCTCGAACCCAGGGAGGATTCCCTACCACGAGATCGAAGCCGCCCCGCGACAGCACGTCGGCGAATTGGGTGGCGTAACTGAACCAGGGGACTTCATCTGCGCGCGCCAGCGCCCGCTGCCTCTCGCGTCCACGGCGCCGTGCCGCGCGGAGCTCGCCCAGCGCAGCGAGGTCGGCACGGGTCAGACCGCGCCGGCCGCCGAATAGCGTGGGACTCCGGGCGGCGCCGAGCAGCTCCGCGATCTGATGGTCGAGGAGGGTCAGGGACGAGGCCAAAGCCTCGTGTGCGACGCGCCTCTCGGCGCGCCGGAGCGACTGGAGCGCCTCCCGTTTGGCGGCGCCCGTGGTGAGCACGACTGTTCGCCGGAGTGCGGAAAGTCCCGCCCCCCGGGGGCTCACGGTTGCCTGCACCGGGAGACCGGCAACCGGATCGAGCAGACTGTCACCCTGCCGCACCAGGGCGTCGAGGTTGGGCAGCGGCGCGATCGATTCGGGCCGCTCTCCCGGGTCGGCGGCCACGACCTCGAGCCAGAGCCGCAACTCGGCGAGACGCACGGCGGCGGCGTTCCGGTCCACCCCGAACAATCCTTCGGAGAGCACTCTGCGGATCAGGATCGCGCGATGTGACGTGCCCGACTCCCGGGGTCCCGCGAGCAGGCGGAGCGCGCCCAGCAGGAAGGCGCCGCTTCCGACCGCGGGGTCGAGCAGGCGCACCTTCCGAAGCGCCCGGCGCGCCGCGACGTCCGGCGCATCGAGACGGGCGGCCGCGTCGGACCAGGTGATCCCGAGGCGAATGGAAAGCCAGGTGGCCAGACCGTCGCGAAGCACCTCATCCACCAGCGCCGCCGGCGTGTAGTAACTGCCGGTCGAGTGGCGCTCCTCCGGCGCCATCACTCCCTCGAAGACCCGCCCCAGCATATCGGGAGCAATCGCATTCCCCATCGGGGAGGCCAGCGTGAAATGGAACCGCTCGAAGAGGGTGTCGAAGGCATCCCGGACGACCGGAGTCGGGAAGGTGACCCGCCACCGGCGCTCCAGTGAATGCGGTTCGAAGAGGCCGCCATTCAGAAACGGAACGGCGCCATACCGGCGGGCCAGCACGCTGCGCTCGTCGCACGGCCGGTTGAGGGTGCCGAAGAAGAGTGGGCGCAGCAGGTCGCGATGCAACGAGCGACGGGACAACAGGCAGCGGTCCACCTCCTCACGCAGGAAGCGGGGGCGGCCGGCAAGCCATCCTTTGGCCTCGACGAAATAGAGAAAGAGAATGCGGGTCAGGAGCAGGAGTGACAGCGCATGACGGTCGACCCGAGGAATCTGCGGGGGGAGCCCGGCCATTACACTCTCGAGCACCCTGCGGAATCCGGTGAAGAACCGCTGATCCACGCTCTGTCCGCCCAGGGCCTCGGTGAGCCGAAAGCAGGTCGCGAGTGCGCATTCTCCCGGCGCCGCCCTGGCGCGCTGGAGTCGCGCCAGGGCCAGGGGATCGGGGGCATCGAGGAGGATCTGGAGCGGAGCGACCGGCCCGGCGGCGACGGTGAGACAACGCGCCGGTTCATCGAATCCGAGCACCGCCGCCGCGAGGCCCCGGCTCGTGAGGATGCGTGCCGCGCGTGCGGCGATTTCAGCCGAGGCGCTGAGGGCGTACCATTCGAACTCGCCGAGCCGCCCGACGATGACGGTCGTCCCGCTCCCCGCGAGACTTCCGGCCGGCAGCTCGCGCCACTGAGCCTCGTACCCCAGCGCCTCCGCCAGGCGGGGAAGATCCTCGATCTGCCGGATCGAGCGAAGCAGCTCGGGGGTGACCATCGCGAAACAAGATTCGCGACGGGAGAATCAGATGTGGGATCGATTTATGGCGCGGAGGATACGAACGGACGCGTGTGAAGGGATCAGGAATCAGGATTCAGGGGTCAGGGAAAGGCCTTACCCTACTCCTGAACCCTAGTAGCTACGCCGCCGGCGCGATCGAGATCGTGCGGATCAGCTCGGCGCGTATTTCAATCAGCGCCTGTTTCAATTCGGCCGGATCGGGGGTGCGCCGGCCGGGGACGCCATCGTCGGACTCCGGCAGGATGCTTACCACCAGCGCGTCGGTGTAACCCACCACCGCCATCGTCACGCCGCGATCCACCAGCCGGTTGAGGCGAAGCAACAGCGCCATTCCCTGCCGAGGGCGGAGCGCCGCGATCGACGGAGCCAGAAACCGGATCAGCAACTCCCGCAGATACTGCAGCTCTTCGACAACCTCGCCTGCGGCGAGGCCGCGCGCGGCGGCATGACGGCCATACTCCTCCGTCACCTTGAGCCAGATGCTCTTCGTCTCTCGCCTGAGCGGCCCGACCATCGAGCCGAAGACGTCTATGAGAAGGGAGAGTTCCTGCCGGATGATTTCGACGGGAACGGCGGTGCTGACGTGCATCCGGTCGCCAAGCCAGGAGATCCACTGCTCGACCAGAGCCTCGCGCTGGGCGGCGATGGAGCGACTTGCGGCGACCAATGTCGGATGCGAGGTGCGCAGGGCGAAGCCTCCGACCGGGATTAAGGTGCCGTGGGCGGCACAATACTAACAGCAGAAGCGATCAGGTCAATGACAAGTTAATATCCGGGCATGCTTCGCAAGATCAGGTTGGGCATCCTCATCGTGCTTGGCGCCCTGCTCGCCGTAATGGGAGTTGCCCGCATAAGCGGTGCCGCACTTCCCGGTCTCCCGCTTCCCTCCCTTTCGGACTCCCTGACCGAGGCGGCGGTCCGGGGGGACACCGCCGGGGCCGCTGCAATGATCAACCGGCGGTGCCGCCTGCTCTTAGGCACCGAGCGCCGGGAGTGCTTCGAGGGGGCGCTGCTCGACCTGACGCGCCAGGGGTATGTCCGTTTTGCCATCGGTGCCCTCGACCGGCTTGGCCAGACAGACAGCCAGATTCGCAAGTTCGGGCACGACTACAGTCACGTCATCGGAATAAACGCCTGGGCGCCGGGGAAAGAGATCGGCGCCACCTACCTGCAATGCACCGAGCTGTTCCAGTCGGGGTGCTATCACGGCGTGATCCAGGCGGTGTTGGCGTATTCCGGCACGGATAGCGCACGCGTCGCTGCGCTTTGCAGCGAGACACCCGGCATCAGCGAGAGCGCCTGGTTGCGATTCCAGTGCGTGCATGGAATCGGACACGGCCTGTTGCAGACGTACACCATGAACCTCCCCCGTGCGCTGCACGGATGCGACATGCTGAGCAATGCCTGGGACAGCGAATCGTGTTATGGCGGAGCCTTCATGGAGTTCATCGTCGGGGGACGAGGCCAATCCCACCACGTCGCCCACGTCGTCGCCGGGCCGGACAGCGCCGGGGCCGGTGACGAAATGGATCACTCGAAAATGGAACATGGCGAGGGGAGCACTTTTCCCCCCTTCAAGGTTCGGGATCCGTCCGACTTCCTCTATCCCTGCTCGGTGCTCGCGGACCGGTACCAGCGCGCCTGTTATTCGATGCAGGCCGGCCTGATCGTGGAACGGACGGGCCTCGACTTCGCCAAGGTGGCGCAGGTGTGCGAGGGGGCGCCGCCGCCCATGCGTCCCGTCTGCTACCAGGGCATTGGTACCTATGTGAGCGGCGTCACCGCGCGCGACCCGGCCGAAGCGATCCGGCTCTGCTCCGAGGGCAGCATGCGCTATCGCTCCTGGTGCTTCGTCGGGGTCGTCAAGAATTTCGTGGATGTAACCGCGAAGGCGGAAGACGGAATCGATTTCTGCGTACGGCTCGGGCCGGTGGACATCGCCACGAGCTGCTATGTCGCCGTCGGGGAACAGACCGGCGTGCTCTACCGCGCGATGGATCGGCGTGCGGCGCTCTGTGCGAAGGTTGAAGCGGCCTACGTCCCGGCCTGCCGCTATGGCGCCGGCCTCACGCCGGAGCGTCCCGCGGCGCTGCCAACCGGCTGAGTGGCAACACCGACCCTCACCAAGCACACCCTTCCCGGGGCGTTCGGCGATCTGCTAATCGATGTACGCACCGCGTCGCGGACTGCGTCCGGGCCGGCAGTCGTCATCCTGCACGGTTTCAAGGGATTCAAGGACTTCGCGATGTTCCCTGCCTTCGCCGAGCGGCTGGCTCGCGCGGGATTCACCGCCGTGTCCTTCAATACCAGCGGGAGCGGCGTGGACGACGCCGGCAACTTCACATTGCCGGACCGGTTCGGACATAACACGGCATCCGCCGAGATTGACGATCTCCTCGCTGTGGTGGCGGCGCTCGACGCGGGAAGGCTGCAGGTGGCGACGCCGACTTCGGTCGGCGTGGTGGGTCACAGCAGGGGAGGTGGAACGGCAATTCTCGGCGCGGTGCGGAATCCCCGCATCGCGGCCCTGGTGACCTGGGCTGCAATCTCGAGCTTCGACCGCTGGGATCCGGCGGTCCGGGCTGCATGGCGGGCGGACGGTGAAGTCCCCATCCTGAACAGCAGGACCGGGCAGTCGCTTTCCCTCTACACGGATCTGCTCGACGACATCGAGCGGAACGCGCGAGGACCGCTCGATGTCGAGGCGCGCGCCATGGAGCTTCGCATTCCATGGCTCATCGTGCATGGCACCGGAGACGAGTCGGTGCCGTTCACCGAGGCGGAAACGCTCGCGCGCGCGCACTCCCGAGCCCGCCTGCTCCCGGTCGAGGGTGCGAGTCACTGTTTCGGTGCGGTGCATCCGTTCCGCGGGCCAACCCCGGCACTCGAGCAGGTCTTCGACGAGAGCCTCGGATGGTTCTCACGGCATCTCCCTTGACCCGGGCGCGCGTCTCCGCGTATCTCCCTGCATGCCCCTCATGCAACTCAGCAGCCTCGGCCCTCCGCCCGGCGGCGGCTGCCGCGGCGACTCCTGCCACAGTCGCCCGCCCTGAGCCGGATTCCAGCGCTGGCGGCGCGGCTTGCCGTCAGAACTCCGGCACGCATCGAAGATTCCGATCGCCCTCGCGCGGCGGTTGCCGTGGTGCTCGCTCCAGATCCCGACAGCATTCTGCTGATCCGCCGGGCCGACCGCGAGGGGGACCGGTGGTCCGGGCACCTGGCGTTTCCAGGCGGGCGATGGTCTCCCGGCGATAGCGAGCTCGTCGATACAGCCAGGCGGGAGACCCGGGAGGAGGTTGGGCTCGATCTGTCCCCCGGCGCGCTGATCGGCACGCTCGACGATCTCGCTCCGAGCACGTCCGTCCTTCCGCCGATTCTGGTTCGTCCCTTCGTATTTCATTTCCCCAACCATCCGCCCTTCGTCCTCGATCGCGAGGTGGCAGAGGCTTGGTGGCTCCCGCTCGACCGGCTTCTGGGTCCGGAAAAACTACTCCCCGTCGAGTTCAAACGGCACGGGACCCTGGTGCGGACGATGGGGTACCAACTCGAGCAGGGAGTCCTCTGGGGGATGAGTGAGAGAATACTGACGCCACTATTGGGGCTGCTAACTGCTAACCGCTAACCCGCTCATTGCTAACCGCTAACTGTCACACCCGTCAGCAGTTAGCCGTTAGCGATTAGCTACGTAGTACCTATTGACTTTCGATTTAGCCTTACCTAATTTCCTTCCATGCCACCCCAAATTGTCCGCCAATCGATCACCCGGTCGGTCGAGGACTACCTCAAGGCCATCCTGCTTCTGGAGGCCAAGGGGCAGCCTGCATCGACCAGCGACATCGCCGACCACCTCACGCTCTCGGCCCCGTCGGTGAGCGGGATGATCAAGCGCCTCTCCGACCAGGACCTCATCGAGCACGCGCCCTACCGGGGGGTCGTGCTGACTTCGTCGGGCCGGCGGGTTGCGCTTCGAATGCTCCGCCGGCACCGCATCATCGAAGCCTACCTCGTCGGATTCCTCGGCTACTCCTGGGACACGGTGCACGACGAGGCGGAACGGCTCGAGCACGCGGTCTCCGAGGTGCTCATCGAGCGCATGGCCACGGCGCTCGGCAATCCGCGTTTCGATCCGCACGGCGATCCCATCCCCGATCAGAATGGGGCGATGGACGAGCTGGTTTATACGCCGCTCGCGGAAATCCCCACCGGGGAGACCGCCGAGATCCGTCGCGTCGCGACCGGTCAGGCGGAACGGCTGCGATACCTGGAGCACTCCGGCCTCACGCCGGGCACCAGGGTCACCGTCACGGAGCACCAGCCATTCCGCGGCCCCATCACCGTGAGCACCGAGGGGCACGAACGGATTATCGGCCACGAGCTCGCGGAACAGGTTCTGTGCGTCCGCCCGGAGCCGAAATGAGCGCTCTCAGCCCTATCGTTCCCCAGGTGGAGGAGCTGCTCGAAGGTTGGCGGCGCCCTCGCCATGCTCCGTCGCTCCCCGAATCGTATCAGTCCATCAAAGTCCCCAGGGGTGTCGGTTTCTTCCGGAAGGCGCTGGCCTTCGCGGGGCCGGGCTACATGGTGGCGGTGGGGTATATGGATCCGGGCAACTGGGCCACCGACATCGCGGGCGGCTCGCGGTTCGGCTATACGCTGCTGAGCGTGATCCTGATCTCGAACCTGATGGCCATTCTGCTGCAGTCCCTCGCCGTGAAGCTGGGCGTGGTGACGGGGCGGGACCTGGCCCAGGCGTGCAAGGACCACTACTCGAAGCCGGTGAGCTTTGCCCTCTGGGTGCTCTGCGAGATCGCGATCGCCGCCTGCGACCTTGCCGAGGTGATCGGATCGGCCATCGCGCTCAATCTGCTCTTCGGCATCCCGCTCCTTTGGGGTGTCTGCATGACCGCGGCGGACGTCCTCCTCATCCTGCTGCTTCAACACCGGGGCTTCCGCTATCTCGAGGCCTTCGTGATCGCGCTGGTGGCGACGGTGGGCGTCTGCTTCGGCATCGAACTCTTCCTCGCGAAGCCGGACTTCGCCGCGATCGGGCTCGGGCTCATTCCGCGGGGTGAGATCGTCTCCAATCCGGCGATGCTGTACATCGCGATCGGGATCCTCGGCGCGACCGTGATGCCGCACAACCTGTATCTGCACAGTTCGATCGTGCAGACGCGTCACGTGCTGCCGGATGTGGACTCGAAGCGCGAAGCGATCCGGTTTGCCACCCTGGACTCCACGCTGGCCTTGCTCTTCGCCTTCTTCATCAACGGCGCGATTCTCATCCTGGCGGCGGCCACCTTTCACCCCTCCGGATACCGAGAAGTCGCCGATATCGGCGACGCGCACAAACTGCTCGCGCCGCTGCTCGGGACCGGGCTCGCGAGCGTGCTGTTCGCGGTGGCGCTGCTCGCCTCCGGCCAGAACTCGACCATCACCGGCACGCTCGCGGGTCAGATCGTGATGGAGGGCTTCCTCAACATCCGGCTCCCCGCCTGGCTTCGGCGGCTCATTACCCGGCTCATCGCCATCATCCCGGCGGTGATCGTGACCGCGCTCTATGGCGCGAAGGGCACCGGGTCGCTGCTCATCCTGAGCCAGGTGATCCTGAGTCTGCAGCTCTCCTTTGCCGTGGTCCCGCTGGTGCTCTTCACCAGCCAGAAGTCGAAGATGGGCCGGTTCGCCAACGGATGGCTGCTCACCGTGAGCGCGTGCATCGTCGCGACGGTCATCATGGGGCTCAACGGATGGCTCCTCCTGGGCGTGTTCCGCGAATGGATGGCGTAGGATGAGCCGCGCCTGGACCCTGGCGGCAACAGTGCTTGCGGCCTGCAGCGCCGTCCTTCCCGACGCGCCGACTCCGGACGGCATCCTCGAGGGTCCCGTCCCGGGGCTCAGCGGGCAACAGCTCGCCGCCTTCCTGTCGGGAGACGGTGAGTTCAGCCGGCGCTTCGGGCCGGCGGACGGCCTGGGTCCGATCTTCGTAGCGACCGCTTGCGAGAGCTGCCACGTCGGCGACGGCAAAGGTCATCCGCTCTTCAATCTCCGGCGTTTCGGGCGCATGGGGACCGACGGCGTGTTCGATCCGATGCGCTACGAGGGCGGGCCGCAAATCCAGAATCGCGCGATCCTCAACTACATCTCCGAAATCGTGCCGGCGGGCGCGACCGGATCCGCGCAGTTCACGGCGCCGGCGGTGACGGGTCTCGGTTTTCTCGAGGCCGTCGAGGACGCCACCCTCCTCGCGCTGGCCGATCCTGACGACGGTGACGGCGACGGGATCTCCGGACGGGTGCAGCTCATCGGTGCGTCGGAGTTCATCGCCGAGCTGGCCCGGCTCGAGCTGATCTTCGACGACGCGGAGCCGGGGCGGCATACCCAGATCGGCGGTCGCTTCATCGGCCGGTTCGGCAAGAAGGCATCGGCCATCAACCTGCTGCATCAGACGGTGACCGCTTACCGGGAAGACATGGGACTCACCTCGGACCTGATCATGGAGGATCCGGTGAATCCCCAGGTCGGAAACTTTGCCGGAGATGACGTCCCCGATCCCGAGGTCCCGTCCAACACCGTCAGTAACGTGGTGTTCTATCTCAAAACGCTTCGCGCGCCGCCCCGGCGCAACGCCGAGTCCTCCGAGGTAATGACGGGTGAAGTGCTCTTCGCGGCGAGCAAGTGTTCCCGTTGTCATATGGCTTCGATGACCACTGGTCCTTCGCGGATCTCCGCGCTGGACCGGAAGGTGTTTCATCCCTACACCGATCTCCTCCTCCACGACATGGGGCCGGAGTTGGACGACGGGTACACCGAGGGGATCGCCCTGCCTTCGGAGTGGCGCACCGCTCCGCTCTGGGGTATCGGACTCGCCGAGAGCGCCCAGGGAGGGCGGGGTTTCTTCCTCCATGACGGGCGGGCCGGTTCGCTCCGCGCGGCGATCGAATTCCACGGAGGCGAGGCCGCCGCGAGCCGGGAGGCGTTCCGCCGCCTTGGCGCGACGGATCAGGAGCTCCTGCTCGCCTTCCTGAGGTCGCTGTGAACCGGCGGGAGTTTCTGGAAGCCGGCGCGGTGGCCGGTTGCGCGGGGCTTTCGCTCACTGGTTGTATCGGCTTTCACTACGTGAACACCTCCCTCGCCGGCAACCGGCTGACGATTCGCACATCGGATTTCGGCCCGGGCCGGTTCGCGCTGGTGGATGCGCCGGGGCTCGCGCTCCCACTGTACCTCTACCGGCTCGAAGACGGAGGATTTTCCGCGGTCTCCACCCGGTGCATGCACCGGGGTTGTCAGGTGGAGCCCGCCGCCGAGCACCTGGTCTGCCCTTGCCATGGGAGCGAGTACAGCAACACCGGCGAAGTACTGAAAGGCCCCACGCAGCGGCCGCTCCGCAAGCTTCCTGTCATCGTGGAAGCGGAGCGGATCGTCATCGAGCTGCCCCCCGACGGAGACCGGTGGTGAGGCGGGCGGGATGGCTGCTGGCGCTGCTGGCGGCGGCACCGGCCGCGCGGGCGCAGGACACCTCGATGGTGCAGGGCGGGATCTATCAGCGGCCATTTCTCGTGTCCGCCGGACGGACCGCGGTCGGTGGATACGCCGAGGGGAACGCGAACTATTTTCGCACCGACGGCGTGAGCGAAGGCTTCTCCATGGAGCTGCGACGCTTCAACATCTTCCTGTTCTCATCGGTGGGACGCCGGCTGCGATTCATCTCGGAGCTCGAGTTCGAGCACGGGACCGAAGAGATCGCGCTCGAAACCGCGCTGGTGGATTTCACCGTCAATCCGTCTTTCATCCTTCGGGCCGGCATCCTGTTGCCCCCGATCGGAGCTTTCAACGTCAATCACGACAGCCCCCGGTACGACTTCGTGGACCGCCCGCTGGTCTCGACCTCCATCATTCCGTCCACACTTTCCGAGGTGGGATTCGGGGCGCACGGACGTCTCGCACCGCCGGGATTCTCACTCTCTTACGACGCCTACCTGGTCAACGGGCTGGGTGACGGCGTGATTCTCAATGGAACCGGGCGGACCGATATCCCGAGCGGAAAGACCGAAGACCGGTTCGCCGAGGACAATAACGGATCGCCCGCCTTTTCCGGCCGGATCGCCGCGCAACGCCGTGGATATGGAGAGGTCGGCGTGTCGTGGTACGGCGGGATTTACAACACGTTCCGGATCGAGGGCGAGCCGGTGGACGAGAAGCGGCGCCTGTCCATTGTCGCGGTCGATTTCAATACCGAGGTGCAAACGGTGAGCCTGCGCGCCGAGGCGGCGTGGGCTTCGGTGGATGTGCCCGCGGATCTCGCCGAGCTGCTCGGGGATCGCCAATGGGGGGTCCATCTCGACGCGGTGATGCCGGTGTGGCGTCCGGGTATTCAGGGGCTCCAGAATCCGGTCGTAAGTCTCGGGCTCCGGCTCGAGCGGGTGGATTTCAATCGAGGGAGCTTCGGCTCGACCGGACTCTCGATCCACGACGAGATCGATGCCCTCACCGCCAGCGTGAGCTTCCGACCCGCGGCAGGCACCGTCTTCCGCGCCAACTATCGCCGAGAATCATTCCGTGACCCGGCCGGGAATCCGCCGTCGAAGACGGGCGGATTTCAGGTCGGGTTCGCGACCTATTTTTGAGGCAGAATCGGAACGGATGCGGCCCCGATCGTACGCCAGATGTTGTAGGCAAACGTGTACGCGCCGGCGGCCTGGCAGAGCCCGCCGGCAACCAGCACCGCGGTCCATCCTCGCACGGCGTACGCCTGCATCATGAGTCCCGTCACCATCCCTGCCAGACCCAGGTTCGAGATCCACCACTGTCCGAAGGCCAGCCGGCGGTCGTGAAGCGGCTGCCCGAAAAATCGGGGGATGACGTAGTACGCCACGCCGAAGATCATCATCGCCACGAACCCGGCCAGGTTCATGTGCAGGTGCGCGGTGCGGAAGACGCGCCACGCCGGGTGCGCCGCCATCGCCACGCCGAGGGTCACGCCGAGGGCGAGCCATACCAGGCTCGCGCGCATGAACGCGCGGACGAACCACTCCATCGCTAGCGACTCCTCGGGCGCGGTGTGATATGCGCCGCGAGGATCAGCTCGTCACGGTCCGCGCGCATTCCGTGCGGCTCTCTCGGCGCAAACGCGATCAGCTCACCGGGATTGACCTTCTCTTCCCCTTCAGCGCCTGTGATATAGCCCGTGCCCGAGACGACGGTCAGGAGGACCTGTGAAGCACTGGTGTGCTCGGCCACTCGCTGTCCCGGCCCGATCCGAAACACCACGATGCGCCCGCCTTCCTGGTCGTGCAGGATGGCGACGGCGGGGCGATCCGGCGCGGCCGATACGGCTGACCGGGCGGCCGCGCCAAGGTCGAAGCGTTTCATACGGGCTCCACGATGGATTGCAGCTCAGCCAGGAGCTCGGGAAGCGCGAGGCCCGCATGGCGGGCGGCCTCCTCGAGCGACAGGCCACCGCCGCAGCAGGTGTCGATGCCGAGACGGTTGAGGACCGTCGCGGCGTGCGCGTGGCGGAGCAGAAGGTCATCGACGGTGGTCGTGGCGGTGATCCGGGGGCCCAGGAGGTCTGCCATGGTAAGCTCCGAGAAGAAAGTCCGTGCCGTTTCTCTGACGTGCATCCAGCGGTGATGCGCCCCGCAGGGGGTATCCTCGCTGCAGCGGACGTGGCCCATGATGCAGTGGTGTTCCGCCTCGACGAGAAAGGGCTCCACGATATCCGCGAGACGGCACCGGTCGGCCGGCATGCCAAGGCGGTAGCCACCCTGAACCCCGCGCACCGACTGGAGGACGCCGAGCGTTCCGAGCTGGTGCAGCGTCTTCGAGAGATAGTTCTGCGGTGCCCGGAGCGCCCTCGCGATCGCCGGCACGGGCACGGGACCCCGGGCCTCGTGTTCGGCGATGTACGACACCGCCCGCAACGCGTATTCGGCGGTTCGCGGCAGCATCAACATCAGTGCGCTGCCGTCGCCGCGGGCGTGCCGACCCGGATCAGGCCCACTGCGCCCTTGCTCGCGTCGGCAAAAGCGTGGGTGACGAAGGCGTACGTCCCCGTCCCGCTGTACCCCCTCTTGAATTCGAGCTCCAGCACCGCGCCGCCGCCGCTGGGCACGGAGTAGGTCTGGACGTCGTCGATCACCTGCGCCGGATTCCCGCCGGGGTAGACCCGGTCGAAGATGTTGCCGACTACGTGAAAGTCGCTGCGCACATTCGGACCCGCGTTCATCACGAAGAGACGGACCCGGTCGCCCTCATCCACCTGTAGCGGGGACTCCTGGTACTGGAACGCACGGCCATTGAAGACGACGTACTTGGCATTCGCCTTCAGCATGGCGTCCCAATCGCCCTCCTGCAGTGCGCTGTCGGCCACCGAACCCTTCGGGTAGAAATCGCTCTGGACCAGGACGAATTCCTTGTCCGCCTTGGTGGGCCAGCCGCCCTTCGGGTCCACGATGATGGGCAGGTACATTCCCTGCGCGATATGCATGAGCACCGGGGCCGTGCCGCAGTGCACCATGAATACGCCCGCCGTGGTGGCTTCGAACTCGAACTGGAGGCTGTCGCCAGGGGCGATCGATTTCATCGCCTGATTCATCGGGATTTTCGATGCGTGGAAGTCGATCGAGTGCGGCATGTCCTTCGCCTGGTTCACCAGCGTGATGCGCACCAGATCGCCCTGGCGTACGCGAATGACCGGCCCCGGCACGGTGTGCCCGAAGGTCCAGCCGGTGTATTTCACGCCTCTCGAGATCTCGATCGTCTCGTGCGTCATCGGGATCCGGAATTCCCTGATTCCCGCATCGGCGGCGGGCTGGACCCGGGCGTCGAAGGCCGGGGTCGTGGCGGTTCGGACCGCATCGAAATCGGTTCGGGTCACGCGATTATGTCGAGCGCGAGTGGCGGCCGTCGTGAGCACGGCGACGCCGGCCAAGGCGAAAGCGGCGGTGATCAGAGACAGCTTGGTCGTGCGCATCATGGTCGGGAGCCTCGTCCGTTGTGTGTGGACGATGATACCAGTGGGATTCCTAAAGAATTGGTAAAGGGGAATGAATCAATCTTCATCTGGAGATGCGGATTCGCTGGAAGGCCGATGAGAGCGCGGTGTTTCTGGCGGGCGGAGGCCAGCGACCGGATTCAGGGCAAGTCGATGAGGACATCAAGGACTACGAGGAGATCGTCGCCAGAAGAAGCTGTAGGGGGGCTCGAAGGCCAACATGGCGGTGGAGCGCGCATCGGTCTCGGTGCCGGTGCGCTCCACCGGGGTGACGTCACTCGAGGCGCTGCTTCGGCGGGCAGGGCTCCGATCCATACGAGCAGAACACGCAGCAGTCCCCCGGCTTGGGGCTGAGCATCACCCCACACGCCGGACAGGGCCAGAAGTGGACGCAGGAGTTGGACGGCATCGTCTCAACCGAGGCGGTGGCGCAATGGGGGCAGGTGATCGTGCTCGTGTCCGAAGGCACGGGTTCGATTCCAGTGGCGAGGCTTGCGAAGCGGCCGCTAGTTCCCCGCGTCGTACACCCGGCGGATGTCGATACTGCCCTGAAGCTGCGCGTTGGTCAGCTTGGCTTCGACGGTGAGCCGGTGCTTGGCAGGATCGATCGTGAATACTTCCCGGATGGACCCGGTCGAGCCGAGCTTACGTTCGACCGTCAGCTTGCCGTCCTTCCATTTGGCCGTCGTCACCATCGACTCCGCGCCGGGCAGTGGCTCTTCCACTTTGCGGCCGTCGAGAAACAGGATTACCGGGAGGCTGGCGTCGTCGCTGATGACGATCGAGGTGTCGGTTTGCACCACGATGATCTGCGGCGAAGGCCGCATCACTCTGCCGAATGGCCCGCTCCGCATCGCCGCGGCGCCACCGGCCGATGCGGCAGCGGCGTTCGAGCTGCCGCTCTCCGGCCGGTCGAGGCGGCCTGCTCCTGTGCTCGGTCGGCCCCGCCCTTCTCTCATCCCGTCGACGACCGTCGGTCCCTTTTCCAGCGCGGCCCGGAGTTTCTCGTTCGGATTGTCACTCTCCTTGACGTTCAGCTTCCAGGTTCCGGCGAGCGAGACGGTCTGTCCGGCTGCCGGAACCGCACCGGCTGCGAGTATGAAAAGGCCAAGGCCCGCCAGAATGTGGCGCATTTTGGATGCTCCGTGATTGGGTCGTAACACCAATTTACTCGGTCGCGGGCGGAACGCGCCGCTGGCCTCCGCCGGCGCCGGGCGTGCGCGGGTTCTTCAGCCGCTCGGGCAGATAATTCCACTGCTCCGCGGTGAGAATCGCCTTGGCCGCGTCGAGCGCCGCCCGCGTGTGCGTCTGGGATTCCTCCATCCGCGGCCGGATCACCGCCATCATGCGGGCCGCGTCCGCGTTGGCTCCCAACTTGGTCATCTCGGTCTGCAGCACCTGGGCGAGCGCTGCATTCTGGGCGATCACGCTGTCGGAGACGGCGGTCAATTTCTTTTCCTGTTCTTCGGTGAGCTTGAGCCCGATCCTGAGCTCGAGGATCTCCTTGATCGGGTTCGGAATCAGGCTGCCGAACCGGTCGCTGAAATCGCCGCCGGCCGCCGCACCCCGCGCGGCGCCACGGAGCCCGCGTCCATCGCCGCCGCCGGGCCCGCGCCCTCCGCCGAAGCCGAACGCTCCGGCGAGCCCGCTCTGGCCCAGCGTGTAGCGAAGCTGGATCCCGACCTGGAATGGAACCCGGATCGCGTTGCTGCCGGCCGAAGTGGCGCCGAACCGCTCGTTCACCGTGTAGACATAGCGGTTGTTGGCGGCGTCGAAGCCGCGCACCGAGAGCAGCGTCGTCGAGGGCCGCACCGTCTGGCCCCAGCCGTGCAGGTCGTCACTCCCGTGCAGCAGCTGATCCACGCCGCCGAGCAGGTTCGACGTCACCAGGGAGATCGCGAGCCGGCGATTGAGTCCCCCCCACGCGGGGCGATAGTTGAGCTGGAGATCGAGCGAGGGCTGCCACGGTCCCCGGCAGCTGTTTCTCGCGGCGATGCCGCCCGCCTGCCGGGTGAGGCAGGAACCCGCACCCGACGACGCACCATCGAGCAGGCGCTGCATCCCGTTGCCGATGGCGGTGTCCGGCGCGCTCGAGGGATTGAAGATGAACGCGCGGTCGTTGCGTGAGCCGTCGCCGTTGATGTCGCCGCCCACCAACGGTGTGTAGGGAGTGCCCGACGTCAGCCTCCCGATTCCGGTGAGCTCGAGCGCGACCGTGGCCGGCCAGGTCATAATGGCGAGGAACGAATGCCGCCGCTCGAAATCGCTGGTGGCCCACTCGCGCGCGTTGGGGTCGAGTCCCGCCGTCTGGCCGGCAAAAGCCCGTTGTCCACCGCCTTCCGATGACGAGGACTGATCGCGCGAGCGTGACCAGGTATATGAGCCCTGCAACGAGATCCCGCCCCGTGTGATCCCATTGGCGGAGAGGGTCACCCCCGCCGATTTCGATCCAAGCCTGGAATCCAGCAGGAGGACCTGGCCGAACCGGGTGTCGATCCGTGATCCGGCCAGCGGCACGACCCCTGACGCCTGGTTGATGACGGAAGCCGGAGCGAACACCGGGCGGCCGCCCTCCGAGGCGAGCGCGAACTTTGCCGGGCCAAGGTTTTGATCGGTGTAACCGGACTGGCTCACGCCGCGCGCGAGGCTCAAGTCGGCGCCGAGCGTCCACGTCCCCGTCCGGCGCTGCACGCCGAACGACCCCCGCCATGCCCGCGGGGCGCCGAAGCCCAGGTCGAAGACGGTGACCTGCGGGCTCTGGGTTGGAAGCGGCGAGCTTCCGGCTCCGGCGCAACCGGTTGGAATCGTCGAGGGATCCGCCAGGTAGGCATCCCAGTTCGGCGTGGGCGCGGCCGTCCCGACGCAGAACAGCTGCGTTTCCGCCGTGGCGAGCCCGGTGGCCGACTGCGCGGCGGCGGCGAGGCTTGTGGGAATCGGACTCCGGAATTCACCAAGCCCGCCCCGGAGGGTCAACGCCGGAGGTCCCTGCTCGGAAGCCCCGATCGTGAGCGTGAAGCCGGCGCGTGGGCTGAAATGGGTTTCTTTCGGAAGACGGTCGGTCCTGAATCCGAAGACCTCTTCGACCACCGGATTGTATGCCGGCGCATGACCGAACTGTGAGCGCTCGACTCGTGCGCCGAGCGTGAGCTGCAGCGCTTGCGTCGGGCGCCAGGTGTCTCCGACATAGAGCGCGGAATTGATCGCCGTGCTCCGGCGATCGGAGGGTTGCAGCGTCCGCGTGAAGCTTGCCGGAGCGCCGCGGTAGAGATCCGCCAGCGAGCTGAAGGTAAAGGTTCCGGTCAGATTCGACGCCACCACCTGGCTCGATGAGGTCCGGTTGAACAGCATCCCCGCCTTGATGCGGTGCGCACCGTTGCCGGGAATCAGCGACAGTTCTTCGCTGATTTCGACGCCGCTGCTCGCGCGGCGCTGCGAGAGGCCCGAGTTCCCGCCGAAGCTCAGGTTCGACACGGTCTGCGTGCCGTCGTCAAGCGCCGAAATGACCTGCACTCGTCCCTGGGGCAGATCCTCGAAGGCTTCACCCCGCTGGGCGCTCCTCGAGAAATAGGCTCGGAACTCGTTGATCACCTTGGTGCCGAAGCGGGAGCTCAGGGTCGCCATCCCCCCGCCTCCGGAGGAGCGTGTCGAGCCGCCGCTCGAGGGGACCGAGAGCTGGCCGACGCCGGTCGGCTCGCTCCGGTTTTGCCGCCAGTCGCCGCGCACGGTGAGCGTCTGGTTGCTGCTCACCAGGAAGTCGAGTCGCGCGATGCTGGAGAGATCGTTGGTCGAGCGGCTCGTCAGGCTGTCGTCGGAAAAGAGCGGCAGGCCGCGGTCGGCCAGGAAGCCGAGGAACCGGCTCGCCGAATCGGGCGCCAGCCCGAGACGGTTGAGCGACGATGGAGACGCCGAGAGCAGGGATCGCAGGCCATCGTCGCGGAAACGCCCCTGGCCGGAGAGGAAGTAGAAGACCTTGTTCCGCACCAGCGGGCCGCCGATACCGGCCGAGAGCTGGTGCTGGGTGAATCCCTGGGCAAAGGCGGTGCTGTCGCCGGTGCTCACCGAGAGGTCGCGATCGCGCAGGCCGTAATTGCCGGTGCCGCGAACCGAATTGGTGCCGCCCATCGTCGTCGTCGCGACCTGGCCGCCGCTGAACTGTCCCCGCGCCACATCATAGCTGTTGGTGATCACGCGGGTGTTCCGCACCGCGTCCTGCGGGACACCGGCTCCGCCGAACGTCAATCCATCGAGCGTCGTGCTGTTGCTGGTGGGGCGCTGCCCGGCGACCGAGAAGCCCGCGGCCGTGCTGTCGGTGCCGGTCACCGAGACGACGCCCGGTGCCAGCGTCGCGAGAATGGTGAGATCGCTGGCGTCGATAGGAAGCCGCGCGGCCCGCTCGGCGGGAATCGCCCGCTCGATGGTTCCCGGCGTCGGCGGTCCCCCGTCGCCACCGAGCGGCGGACCCTGGCGGCCCCGCACGACGATTTCCGCGAGCCGGGTCGCCGGCGTGCCGAGGGCGATGTTGGTAATGAGCCGGTCCTCGTCGGCCTGCCGTGCGACGGTGCGCATCACCGGGGTCTTCCCGATGGCGCGGACGATCAGCCGGTATTGTCCCCCGCCATCGGGAAAAAGCAGAGTGTAGCGACCTCGGGGGTCGGTCCTGGTCGTCCGCGTAATCTGAGTTTCGATCGACGTGGCCTCGACAATCGCACCCGGGACCGGTTGACCGGCGCTGTCGCGGACGATTCCCGTGAGCACGTCCGTCGTAGTGCCGACTTGGGCGATGAGCCGGCCCGGCAGGAGGGCGGTTGCAAGCAGGAGGAGGAGGACGACGGGATTGTTTCGGGCGCGACGCATAGCTATTTCCCCTCGCTGACCGGCTCGTACACCCGGCGCATTTCGATGCCTCGCGGAAGTCGCGATCCGGATACTTTCACCACGAGCACCAGCTCCTTGGTGGCGAGGTCCAGCCAATAGGTCTCCTTGACGGTGCCCAGCGACGGCAGCTTCCGCTCGATGTTGAGGCTGCCGTCCTTCCATTTCACGGTGATCTCGGCGTCCTCGCCGATCAACTGCGGCTCCCGGATTTTCCGGCCGTTGGTCGAGTAGGTTGCCAGTTGTCCGCTGGCATCGCTGATGGCGATGGTGGAATCGGTCTGCCGGATCAACACCTGCAGGACGGGACGCAGGAATCCGAGCAGAATCGTCGGATCGGGAGCGGGCTCCGGTCGTCCTCCGCTGGGCACACCCCGAGTCTTGCCGGCTCCCAGGGGGGGCACTCCCCGCTGGCCCTCGTATCCTGGCCCATTTCCGGCGCGGCCCTCGCCCATCTCCTGGCTCTTTTCCGGATTGAGCCGCCACAGGCCGGACAAGACCGGCCGGGCCTGCTGGGCGATGGACTCCCCCGGAAGCCCGAATCCGAGGGCCAAAGTTGCCAACAGGAGGGAGCGCCAGCGAACCTGCATTGATACCGTTCCTCCGGGTTGACCGATCACTGGTTGGACACGTGCGGGGCCAGACTGTTAACGCTCAAGGTGACTGAAATGTTGGGGGGGGCCGCTCGCTAACCGCTAACCGCTACCCGTCAGGGTGAGCAGTTAGCAGTTAGCAGTGAGCCGTTAGCTATCAGAATGCGATCCCCACCGATCCCGCTATGCTCCTCCCCAATCCCGGAAACCCGAACACCGGCTCGTAGCTCGAATCGAACAAATTCTCCACCCGGGCCCGGAGACTGATTCCCCGGCCGGCGTCGAACGATCCGTAGAGACGGGCGACGACGTAGTCACCCGGATCGACGCGAACCGACGGGAAGCCGTTGAAATCGGTGTCCTGCCGGCCCGCCACCACCAGAATTCCGAAACCGGCCAGCGCCCGCGTTCCGAGATCCACCCCGGCGTCGCCGCTCAGGGTGTGCCGTGGGCGCCTGATGAGCCGCTGGTGCGCCGGATCGGGCTCCGAGAGACTCACCGCACTCAGCAGCGTCCAGGCGAGCCGCGCATCGATCGGCCCGGCATTGATGCGCGCACTCACCTCGACGCCCCGGGTGCGCGCCCGATCGACATTGATGTTGCGTCCCCTGGCGGGAAAGTCCGCTCCCTCGAAGCCAATCAGATCCTTCAGGGAATTGTGGAACCAGGTCACTCCGAGCGTCGCCCTTCCTCCGGCGAGATCTTGATCGATGCCGGCATCCCACCCCCGCGAGCGCTCGGGGCGGATACCGGGGTTGGGCTCCTGGAACACGCTGCCGAATCGCGCCGCGAGGCTCGGCGGCATGAACCCGGTTCCATATGAGGCCCGAACCTTGGTTCCCGAGGATTCGATTCGCCACGCGCCGGTCGCCCGCCAGGTCACCGCGTCGGCGAAGGTGTTGTAGTCGTCGCTCCGCACGCCGGCGGTCAACGACAGTGGTGGGAGTGGGGTGAGTGCCGCCTCGCCGTAGACGCCGAAAAGCCGCTCGTCCAGCGAAGCTCCGTCGCTGGTGGCGGTGCTCCATTCCCGGTTGATTCCCGCGATCAGCGTCGCACGGGCGACCACCAGAATGGTGTTCTGCCAGTCGAGGACCCTGCGCGAGTTGTCGAGGGCAAAGCTGAATTCGTCGCCCCCATTGAATCGGCCGGTTCCTCTGGTGTATTGCTCCTGACCACCCACGGTGAGTCGGCTCCGCCACCGCTCGTGGGGCATCGCCTCCACCCACACGGTGGCGAGCTGGTTCTCGAATGTGGTGGTGCCCTCGGGCGTCGTATTGGCAGTGCGCAGGTCGCCGGGACTCGTATAGGTCTGCTGCAGGCCGCGAAACGTTGCGCCCGCCTCGAGACGGCGTCCCACCCGGTAATCGACGCGAATCAACTGAGTGCGCTGATCCCAGTCGTTCGGCCGGCGCTGGTTCTCCGTGCCGTTGGCTGTGATGGCGGCGGCAACGCCGAGCGCTCCGGTCTGTCCGCGCGCGGAGAGTCTCCCGCGCCAGGTCTCGAACGATCCGCCCTCGATCTCCGCCTCTCCCCGCACCCGCCCTTCGCCTCTGGCGGCATCGAGCGAGACCACGCCTCCGATTGCCGCTCCGCCGTAAAGGGTGCTCTGGGGTCCCCGCACGATCTCGAGGCGGCCGAGCCCCGAGAGATCCGCCCCACCCAGGAAACTCCCCGCGCTGGTATTGGCGTCGTTCACCCGGATGCCATCGACCAGGAGAAGTGTCTGGGACGAGGACACCCCCCGCAGGAAGAGCGACGTCACCGCGCCCGGGCCGCCGTTACTTAGCAGCACGCCGCCCGGCATGAGCTGGAGTGCCTCACGGAGCGAGAAGACCTGCCGGCGCCGGAGCTCGCCGGGAAGCAAGAGGTCGGCGCTGCTCCCCACCGCGTGGAGCGGCGTCGGCGAGCGGGTTGCGGTGACCACCAGCTCCTCGAGACGAATGGAATCGCGGGTTTGCGCGGCGAGCGCGGGAGCCAGGGCAAGGCTGAGCACGAGTGCGGCGGCGGGATTGCCTCGGACGCTTCGCGTCCTCGCAATGACAGTCATAACTCCTCCGGGAGCCAGCGTGGTTTCCCGGCACGATGCTGGATGCTGGTGACCTGGATGCTGGCGGCTGGTTGTTACCAGCATCCAGCATCCAGAATCCAGTAGCCGTTGTTTCTCGGGGACGTCGGTGCGGACACCTCGGGCCCCGCTCCCCCCCCTCGAGGGAATCGTGCGGGAGCAAACGAGGCCGGTCTCCTGGCTCGAGGCGCCGTCGCCGGCCTTCCCGGGGTCCTTCCCCAGTGGCAGGATGAGCGACGGCAGCATGCCTCTTACAGTGGCGGGGCCGCGCCGGTGTTGCACCGGACTTCCGGGTGGCCGCGTTTGCGGTGAATCAGTTGTGCTGCGCAGTTTATCGGGGCGTTTCGGCCTTCGCAAGCGCTACCCGTTCGATCCACCGCGCCAGCGCGTCGTGAGGCGCGAGCGAAATCGCGGTGTAGCGAATGGGGAGGCCGAGGAGATCCTTCGGAATGGTGACACGATCGATGCTGCCGCTCGACACGAGAACGGGGATCACGGCAACCGAATCACCCGGGGCGGTGGCCAGTCCACCGACCGTCTCGTGGATCAGCGCGATCGCCGCGGCTCGCACCGGAGCCGGTGCGTCGTCGCGCAGCAGGCCGATCCGAACCCGGACATCGCTTCCGAGCTCCCTGGCTGCCAGCTCGAGATCGCGGACCCAGAGAGCTGCCTCGGCATCGGTCGAAGGGCCGTGCGCCACGAGGAGGAGGGGACGCCGCCGATCCAGCGGGGAGAGCGCCTGCCAGCGATCCCTGATGACCAGCCCGAGCTCCGGCGCGCCGTCGAGCGCTATCGTGACGCGTACGGGCACAGGAGGCTCGATTCGGGCACCGTGCTGGTGCGAAAGATCGGCCGGCCAGTCGGGAAGCTCACCGGCGAGATAGCGGATCTGACGGTAGTGGGCGCCATGCGAAGACACCATGAGAGGCACCGCCACGATCGCCTCCGCGCCGCGCCTCGCGAGTTCACGAACACCCGCATCCCAGCCGCTGGATTCCGTTTCTTCCCCCATCAGAAACGCCACCGTGACCGGTCCCCGCCATTGAACCTGGGCCACCGTTTCGCGGACCCGGAGATTCCATGCACTGTTGGCGCCGTGGGCGACCACGAGCAGGCCGGTGCTCCCCTGCTGCCCATTCGCAGATTGAACCGAGCTGAGTAAGGCGGAAGCGAGGGCTAAGCCAATTCGCCCGAAGGTGATGGACATTTTGTTCACGGAGTCACCGACGCGACATTTGAATGAGAATGATTTTCAAGTAATTTCTTGACAATTGAAAGTAAGGCTTTCGGAATTGATCGGCAATCGGCTCGGCCCGCTACAATTCTTCCATGGTTTCGCTGCTCCTCGTCCTCGCGATCCAGGGATCACCGCCCCCGTTCGTCGCGATCGAGCAGCGGCTCGCGCGCGCGCTCGAGCTCTCGGTGGGAGATACGGTGCGCGTCCGCCAGGAGCCGGGCGCCCCGGGCTTGCTGATGGTGGTGGAGGCGATATACGAGCCGCGCTCCGATCCGGCGACCGTGCTGCGCAACGAATTTCACGCGCGGTTCCATCTGTCCGACCTGGCCGCACTGCTCGGCGCGCCCGATCGGATCGACCGCGCGGGGGTGAGCCTCCAGCCAGGCGTCGATCCGGATTCAGCCGCGCGGAGGCTCGACCGCCTGGCGGTGGGGTTTCGGGTGCGCCCGTCGGCGGAGATCGCCTCCGAATCGTCGCGTACGTTTCTCGTAGTGAGCCGCTTTCATCGCGCGATCGGCGTGATTTCGATCGTCGCGAGCGCGGTCTTTCTCCTCTGCATCATGCTGCTCAAAGTCGAGGAGCGCCGTCTCGACGCGGCGGTCATGCGGATGATCGGAGTCCGCCGACGGACGGTCTTCGCGGCACTGCTGTTCGAAGCGTGCCTCGTGGCCCTGCTCGGCGCGGCGCTCGGAATCGGACTGGCGTCGGTGTCGACCGCCGTCATCAACGCCTACTACGGCCACCGATTCGACACCGACCTGCGGTTCGCGCTGCTGACACCCGGCATCACCCTCTTCGGCGCGGTCCTTTCGCTGCTGCTCGGCCTCCTGGCCGGCGGAATTGCCGCCGCGCGCCTGGTGAGGACCCGCCCCCTCGTGCTCTGGCGCCGCGGATGATCCGGCTCGCGGCGAAGAACCTGAGCCGTCACCGGCTGCGGAATACGCTCGCCGTCCTTGGCATCGCGGTCGCGGCGGCGCTGCTGCTCGACATGGTGATGCTGGCCGGCGGCATGGAGAGGTCGTTCGAGCGCATGTTGCTGTCGCGGGGCTACCAGATTCGTCTGGCACCCAAGGGTACGCTGCCCTTCGACACCGAGGCGACCTTTCCCGGGGCGGCGGCGCTCTCCGCGCGCCTTCGCGCCGACCCGAGGATCAGCGCCGCCGGCGCGGTGCTCGGCGGCGCGCTGTTTACCGCGTCCGGCGATTCGCTGCTGCCGCTCGCGGGTCTGGGAGTCGAACCGCAGGGCCAGGGGCTCTACGAGCTCGATCGCGGAGCCGATCTCGCCCCCGGCGATACCGCGGGCATCGTGATCGGCGGGACGGTGGCGGCTGCCACAGGATGGCGACCGGGCGACACGGTGCGAATCGTCTCCGGGACTGACCCTCAGGTGGCCCGCGCCTCGAGCGGGCGCAGGCTGGTCGTGCGCGGCGTCGTCCACTGGCTCTACGCGGCTCGCGGCCAGCGCACCGTGGGAATCGCGCTTCCAGTGATGCGCGGGCTCGGTCGCGTGGCGGGGGATCGCGCCTCGATGATCATGGTCAAGGTCATCCGCGACGAAGACGTCGAAGCAGTGGCCACGGAGATCCGTCGGCTGGCGCCGGGGGCCGAGGTCAACAGCGTGACGACGCTGGTGGCCCGTTTCCGCACCCGGCTCACCTACTTCCGGCAGCTCTCGCTGATTCTCGGCACCATCAGCCTATTCGTCGGGATCCTCCTGGTGACCACGTTGCTTACCATCACCGTCAACGAGCGGCTGGGCGAGATCGCGACGCTCAGGGCCATTGGCGTGAGCCGGGGAGGGATCGTGCGCCGGGTGCTGGCGGAGGGAGCGCTCCTCACGCTCGCCGGCAATGCCATCGGGCTCCTGCTCGGGCTCGCAACGGCGCGCTATCTCGACGGAATTCTCACGTCCTTTCCCGGTCTCCCGGCGGCGATCTCTTTTTTCGTTCCGGAGCGAGGGGCGGTCATTCGCGCGGCGGCGGCGCTCCTCGTCGCCGGCTCGATTGCGGGGGCGTGGCCGGCGTGGCGCGCGGCACGGGCGCCGATCGCCGCGACCCTGCGGGAAGAGGCGACATGAGCGGCGCGCAGCTTCTGCTCGAGGCGCATGATCTGGTCAAGGAGTTCAGGCTGGGCGCACGGTCGGTGCGCGCTCTCAGGGGGGTATCCGTCTCGGTGCGGCAGGGGGAGTACGTCGGGATCACCGGACCGTCGGGGAGCGGCAAGTCCACCCTGCTCCATGTGCTCGGCGGGCTCGAGGCGCCGGACTCTGGCACGGTCTCGCTCGAAGGCGTTGGGCTCGGCCGGCTCACGGACTCCGCCCTCACCCGTCTCCGGCTCCTGCGCATGGGATTCATCTTCCAGCGCTTCCACCTCCTTCCGGTTCTCACCGCCCTGGAAAACGTTGAGCTGCCGATGGCCGAGGCGGGCATCGGTCGCGCGAAGCGACGGGAGCGGGCCCGCGAACTGCTGGAATACGTCGGGCTCTCAGAGCGCGCCGACCATCGGGCGACGCAGCTCTCCGGCGGCGAGATGCAACGCGTCGCGATCGCGCGGGCGCTGGCGAATCGCCCCGCGCTGCTCCTTGCCGACGAGCCGACCGGGGAGCTGGATCTCTCGACCGGACGGCAAATCCTGGAGCTCTTCCGCCTGATGAATGAGGACGGGATGACGATCGTTGTGGTGACCCATGACGAGCACCTCGCCGCCGAGGCGTCGCGGACGATCCATCTCATCGACGGCCGGATCGACCCAGTGCCCAGTGCCCAGTCCCCGGTCCCTGCTCGCTAGCCCCGTGCTCCTGACTCTCGCGCTCCGCCATCTTTTCGTCCGCAAGGCCCGGGCGCTCCTGCTCCTCTTCGGCTATTCGATCGGCGCCGGGGTGATGCTGGTGCTGCTCTCGGTCGGTGAGGCGATGCTGATCCAGTCGCGCGATGTCGCCCTGGTGGGGGGCGGGGAGGTCACCGCGCTACCGGAGGGGATCGATCTCGAAGGGCTCCGGACCGGGTCGCAAAGCGGACTCTTCTACGGGATCGACCGGGCACGCTTCGTCACCCGGCAGTTGCTGGGCGGTCCGCGGCACCGGGAGGTCGTCGCCGCGGTGTCACCGGTGATCGAGCAGAAGCTGGTTTACCTCACCCACGCCGGCCGGACGCTCACCGTGCGTGCCGGCGGAGAAATCCCGAGCCGAGCGGCCGCCGTGGGCGCGAGTCTCCGGCTGGTGGCAGGACGATGGGAGGACACCCGGGGGGACATCGCATTCATCAATCCCTCGCGGGAGGAGCTCTATGACGAGCTGGACCGCTTCCACCTTCCGGAGGGCAATGATTCGACCTGGGGAGAATGGCACTATTTCAACGTGGTGACGGGTCCCGAGGAGTGGTGGTACATCTCCTATGTGGTGGGTGGGCTGGTGGGGCGGGGGCATTGGGGAGGCCAGCTCCTGGTCACCCATCGCCGTGGCGACGGCTCGCTCCGCCGGTACATGGCAGCGATCCCGTCGGGGAGCGTTCAGATCGACACCGCGAGCGCGGATCTGATCCTGGGATCGAGCAGCGTTCGGCAACACGAGGGAGTCTACCGGATCATGGGAACGGCGCCCGGGCTGGCGTTCGATCTCGAGGTGACACCTGCGGCGCACCAGTTCTTTCCCGCGGTCGAGCGTGAGGAGCAGGATCTTCGCTCCGGCTATGTAGTCCCCGCGCTCCGCGCCTCAGCGACCGGAACTTTCTGCGTGGACGAGACCTGCCGGCGGGTGCAACACGCCGCCGCGTATCACGATCACAACTGGGGGGAGTGGCACGGCACCACCTGGGAGTGGGGCGTGGGCACCGGCAGCAGGTTCACGCTTCTCTATGGAGGGGTGCTGGCCGAAGGCCGCGACACGCTGTCAGGATCGTCGCCGTTTTTTCTGGCGCTCTTCGATTCGCTGGGCGCGCTCCAGGTGTACCGGTTCGAGCAGGTTCGTCGGAGCGGGGCGCGACCGGCCCGGGGCGCGCCGGGAGTCCTGTCGCCCACCAACCTCGAGCTCGTTGCCCGGCGCGACCGCGACACCCTCCGGCTCAGCATCCGCGTGCTCGATGCACAGGGGAGCCGCTCGGAGGCGGGCGGCTTCGCACGATGGTTCCTTCAGCTCAGGGGCGAGTTCGCACTCGAGGGGACGGCAGGAGGGGCGAGAGTGGATGACAAGGGCAGAGGGTTTTTCGAGACGTACGTGAAACAAGGGGTCAGGAGTCAGGAGTCAGGGGTCAGGGAAAAACCCTGACTCCTGACACCCGGCGCCTGACTCCTGCTACTAGTTGCCCCCGAACCGCAGTCCGATCACGATCGGGATGAATCCGCGCGAGTTACCCTCGGTCTGGACACTGATGAACCGGCCCTCGAGGAACACCGACATCTTGCTCCCCGCCTTGACCGACAATCCACCTCCGACATTAAAGGCGAACTTGGTTTCACCCTCTTGTTCGACCGAGCCGAGCTCGTCCTTCACATTGAAGAAGCCGACACCGCCCAGCAGGTAGGGACGCAGCTTCGAGCCCGCGCTGCCTGGAGCAACAACCAGGTCGGCGTTGGCTCCGAGCATCTGGGTGGAGCCGTCAACAGTCCCCTCGAATGAGTGCCTTACGTACATGCCGTCGATCCGGCCGCCCAGCATGCCGTTGGCGCCGGTGATACCGGCAATAACTTGTCCCACATAGCCGCTCTTGTACGCGTCAGCGAAATTGCCGGTCGGTATCGATAGACCGCCTCCAAATCCGACATATCCTCGCGCCTGGGCCGCAGCCGGAGCCGCGCTACCAATAGTCAGCAGACCGGTTGCCACGAAACCAGCGATGGTACGTCGCATAGAACGTCCTCCTGAGGTGAAAAGACCCCCGAGTGGGAGTCTCAACTCAATTCTCTGTGGTCCTTAACTTAAGTCTCCTGGGGGGCCCATGGGAGTCTTTGGCGGGGTCGAGAACGAAAACCGTCCCTTTGGCGAATTTGGACGAAAATCAGCCGCCCTGCAACTAGAGTCGACGATTATTCTTCGGCATCCCATAGGAGGTCAACGTCACGCGCATGAGTTCCCCAGCCGAGCCGACTACGACCAAGACGCTTGCGCGCGAGTTGATGGACACATTCGCGAGCGCCTGGTCCAAAGGACAGCTCGACCGGATCATCTCGGTCTTCAACACCGACGCTGTGTTTCAGGAGAC
>Ga0184615_10000176_pt1 | contig 39781 bp, 26 predicted proteins | sample PLM4_65_coex_FD_133134 | JGI IMG/M metagenome (GOLD analysis project Ga0184615, IMG submission 133134) | Groundwater sediment microbial communities from an aquifer in East River, Colorado, USA - PLM4_65_coex | ecosystem: Environmental > Terrestrial > Soil > Riparian zone | place: USA: East...
GGTAAGCCTTTTCTGGTCATTGGTCATGGGCTTGAATTTAATGTGACACACTCGGATGATTTGATCCTTTATACATTTACGTGCGGACGCCAGGTTGGCATCGATGTGGAACATGTGAGTGAATTGCCCGAATTACATGATACGGCCCGTCGTTTTTTCTCGCCCCGCGAACAGGACTTGCTGACATGGCTTCCTGCCCCGGATCAGAAAAAAACTTTCTTCAGGCTTTGGACATTAAGGGAAGCCTATGTAAAGATGTGGGGTGACGGCTTGACGGATGAAATGAAGAATTTGGATATATTGTCCGTGTTGAAAGAACAGGACTACTTGGCGTTTGAGACTTTTGCACCGCTGCCTGAATATGCAGCAGCTGTGGTTGTGGAAGGAAGCGTGCGTAGGCTTGTCCGATTTAATGATTTTCCTGGAGTTGCAAGTTGAGTTGTTATGTTGATAAGTGATAATCAAACCCTCATCCTTGCTTCCAGACGGCTAAGCTTCTCGGATTTGTTCGACGCGCAGGTTGCCAAATCTCCGAATGCAATCGCCCTGATATGTGGAGAACAAAAATTAACCTACCAGGAACTGGATGAACGCGCCAATCGACTGGCTGGATATTTGAACTCACTCGGAGTCCAGCCTGATGCGCCTGTCGGTGTTTGCATAACCCGTTCGCTGGATATGGTGGTGGCAATATTGGGGGTCGTTAAGGCAGGCGGAGCTTATCTCCCGCTTGATCCGGCGTATCCGGTTGATCGCCTGTCTTTTATTCTGGAGGATGCTTGCGCCAGGATTGTTGTCACACAAAGCGCGCTTATTGGTTTGTTTCAAGACCAGGGAATTACAGCGGTTTGCCTGGATGTGGATGAAGAGGAAATCAGCCGGTTCCCTGCCACCAAACCGGAAACTGCTGTAACTGCTGAAAACCTTGTGTATGTGATCTACACTTCCGGCTCAACTGGAAAACCCAAGGGTGTGATGATCACGCATTCGAACCTCGTCAATTTCATTGAAGTTGCGTGCTCCGCATTGGATGTCAATCCTGAGGATGTCTACCTGCAGTCCGCGCCGATCGCATATGCCCTGTCAGTCAGGCAGTTGATGGTTCCGCTAGTTGTCGGTGCGACCATTGTAGTTGCCTCCTCTGACGAAACCGGCGATCCGCTTGAATTATTCAACCTGATCAAGCGCCGCAATATCACCTTGATGGATATGGTGCCTTCGTTCTGGCGTAGTTGTATTCAACGATTATCAGAGTTGCCAAAGGATGAACAAATCACCCTATTGGATAATTCACTACGCCGGATTGTTTCCATTGGTGAAGCGCTTATGTTTGACCTGCCGCGGGATTGGGCAGACCGGTTTGGACAACAGGTTAAACTGGTCAATATTTTTGGCCAAACCGAAACAACGGGGATCGTGGCAGCGTATCCAATCCCGCGTGATATGCAGGCAGGCTTTGGTATTGTTCCAATTGGGCGCAGTGCATCCCACACTAAGCTCTACATTCTCGATTCTAATTTGCGACCCATCCCAGATGGTGAGGTGGGGGAGTTGTGTGTCAGCAACCCCTGCCTGGCGAGAGGTTATTTGAACCGCCCTGATTTGACTGCAGAGAAGTTCATTCCCATCCCATTTACTGATGGCTTCTCGGAACGATTGTATCGCACCGGAGACATGGCGCGTTGCCGACCAGACGGCAATATCGAATTTTTGGGGCGCGGCGATCAACAGGTAAAAATCCGCGGACAGCGTCTTGAACTAGGTGAAGTGGAAGCCGCACTGCGGGAGCATCAGGCAGTCCGTAATTGTGTCGTCACGGCGCGCGGTGATAACCCCGACGATAAATACCTTGCCGCCTATGTTGTTATATCTCCCGGGTCACGATTAACCCCGGTGGAGTTGAAGGAATTCATGCGGAAGCGTCTACCGGAGTATATGGTACCCGCTTTATTTGTATTCCTTGATGCTCTGCCATTGAATCCGAACGGCAAAATCAACCGCCTGGCATTGCCCGACCCCAAGGCTCCGGGAGCCAAAGAACAAACCCCCGAATGTGATATTGTTCCACCGCGTAACCGGGTCGAAAAAACGATTGCACACATCTGGCAGGATGTAATGAAGTTGGATCGGGTTGGGATTCATGATAACTTTTTTGACCTGGGTGGGCATTCCCTGATGGCGGTACGCATTCTGACCCGTATCGAACGGGCTCTAGGGGTCCGGCTGCCTTTAACGAGTTTCTTCCATTCTGCAACCATTGCCCAACTCGCGGAACTTGTCAACCGTCGCGAGGATGAGGTGTGCAGTTGGTCTCCTCTGGTAGCTATCCAAACGGATGGGAACAAACCACCCTTCTTTGGGATCCATGCTGTTGGAGGTGGCGCACTGTTTTGGAAAAATATAGTTAATTACATGCCGAACGATCAACCCTTTTATGCGCTTCAGTCGCAGGGTGTGGACGGTGTGCGCCCGGCATTGTCACGCATCGAAGACATGGCAAGTTTGTATCTGGGCGAGATTCGCAAGATCCAGCCTCATGGTCCGTATTATTTTGGCGGCTTTTCACTGGGGGGTGAGATCGCATTTGAGATGGCACAGCAACTGCTCAGGCAGGGTGAAAAAGTTGATTTACTTGTTTTGTTGGACACAAGAAATCCGGCACGCGCAATCAGGCCGGTTCGCATCGAAGGAGATGCAGTGATCCCCGTGGTGGAAGCATTGGCGCCGGTGAGTGGTTATGAGATCTTGAAAAGAAAAACGAGGGGACATTTGAGGAAGTTAAGGCAACTAAGCCTGTTGAGGACCATCGTTTATATTGGTAAGTTGATGAGGTTCCATGTAAAACATGCCGTCATTTCTGCTTTTGTAAAACTGTTCAGACTGTTGCACAGACGCCTGCCAGATAACCTTTTGCTTCAATATCTAAGAACAAATCACAGATTGGCATTAAGAAACTATGTGCCAACCTTATATCCTGGCAAGGTAACGCTCTTTCAGGCCAGTGAAAGCCAGAAAACTGACCCAATTGATTCGCCCATGGGATGGGCTCCCCTTGCCGGTGGTGGGTTGGAAGCTCATTGCTTCGATACTCCTCACGAGATGATCAAACCGGAATATGCAGAGCCGATTGCCCGGAAATTGAAAGAATGCATAGCCTCTGCGCGGATTCGCTGAACCGGATATGTCACTATGAATAAATACATGAATATCATCTCCGTCGTCGGCGCGCGCCCGGAATTTATTCAAGCCACTCCGGTCAGCCGCGCCCTGCGAAAAAGTCATCAGGAAATCCTGGTCCACACCGGGCAGCATTACGATTATTTGATGTCGCAGACCTTCTTCGATGAACTCGGCATCCCCGCGCCGGATTACAACCTCGAAGTCGGTTCCGGCACACACGCGGGTCAAACCGCCGAGATATTGGTCCGGTTTGAAGAACTGGTCCTCAAAGAAAAGCCCGATATGGTTATCGTGCGCGGTGACACGAACTCCACTTTGGCAGGAGCTCTGGTAGCCAGCAAACTTCATATCCCGACGGTCCACATCGAAGCGGGCGAGCGCAGTTTTGATCGCCGCATGCCCGAAGAGATCAATCGCCTCGTTGCGGACCAACTTTCGTCAGCGTATTTCTGCGTCAGCCAGACCGCGGTCAATCAACTCGCCAAAGAAGGCATCACGAAGAACGTATTTTGGGTTGGGGATGTGATGCTGGATGCGAACATTTCAAACCGTCCCCTCGCCCGACAGAAATCAACGGTTCTTTCCAGGCTGGAACTTGATCCCGGCAAATATGGTTTGGTCACCGTCCATCGCGCTGGCAACACGGACGACCCTGCCCGTTTGTCGAATATCGTGAAAGCCTTGAGTCAGGTCGGCGAGACGGTTGTCTTTCCGGTCCATCCACGGACGCGCGGCGCACTGCAAAAGGTGGATGTTCAATTTGGTGATAATGTCCGCCTCATAGAACCAGTGGGCTACTACGATATGATGGTATTGGAAGAGAATGCCCGTATAATCGCCACGGATTCCGGTGGAGTACAGCGGGAAGCATACTTCCTGAGCAAACCCTGTATCACCCTGCGCGACGAAACGGAATGGACCGAAACTGTTCAGGTTGGATGGAATAGACTCGTCGGCGTGGATGTGGATTGCATCCTGCACGAGTGGAAAACCTTTTTGCCACCAACAGAACAACCGCCGATTTTTGGTGATGGGACCGCTGGCGAAAAGATCGCGAATATTCTGGGTCAGCTTCAATTATCTATCCAGTAAATTGCTCCCTGCGCCGTCCTCGGCGCAGAATGTGCCACCCAACAAGCGCGGCCGGGGACGGCGCAGGGAGCAAAGTTGAAAATAAAATTTATTGAGTGAACGGACTTATACGAATGACAGAAAAATCGAATCAAAAAGTTGGCATTATCGGTGGCGGTATCATGGGCATCAGTCTTGGATACTTCCTCTCAAAACAGGGCGTCTCGGTCACGATCTATGAAGCGTCCCCGGTGTTAGGCGGTTTGGCTGGCCCCATCATTCTTGAAGACGGCACAGCTGTGGATCGTTTCTATCACGCCATCCTTTCCAGCGACCGACACTTAAGTGATCTTTGCAAAGAGTTGGGCATTTATGATCAGTTGCGCTTCAAAGAGACCAGGACCGGTTTCTATTACAAGGGCGTGATCCACCCGATGAACAATATCATTGAATTTTTGAAATTCCCTCCTCTCGGTTGGATCGACCGCTTCCGTCTTGGTCTGACCGTGCTTGCCGCGCAATTCATCAGGGATTGGAGAAGCCTGGAGTCAGTCAGCGTACAGAGTTGGTTGTTGAAATGGGGCGGCAAAGGGACATTCCATAATATTTGGCGTCCCATGCTAAAAGCCAAATTTGATGGCGGCTTTGATAACGTACCGGCAACATGGATCTGGTCGCGGCTTGTCCGAATGAAGTCCACGCGCGAAGGCGCGAACCAAAAGGAGATGGCAGGGCATCTAATTGGGGGCTACATCACCTTGATCAAAGCCATGACAGAGAAGATCCTTGCTGCCGGGGGAGAGGTTCTATTGAAGACTGTCGTAGAAGAGATTACCATCGAGAATGGAAAGGCGACCGGTATCCGTTTGGCGACCGGTGAAGTCGTTCATTATGACAAGGTGATTTGCACACTTCAAACCCCAATCTTTCAACGTTTGATCCCTGGTGCCGATCAAAAATATCATGAATCACTTGGGAAGGCAGATTATCTGGGGATCATCGCGCCTCTCCTTATACTGGATCGCCCTTTAAGTGGAAACTGGACTTTGAATATCACAGATGATCGCTTCCCGTTCACAGGTGTCATTGAAACAACGGCATATATTGATCCCAAGTATGTTGGTGGACACCATTTGGTCTATTTGCCAAAATATACGGCACCCGGCAGTCCCTGGCAGCAAAAAACGGATGATGAGATCAAAAGCATCTGGCTCGAAAACCTACAGGCGATGTTCCCCGGTTTTGATAAATCATGGGTCCGATATTTCCTTATCCACCGTGAACGATATGTCGAGCCGCTTCATGGGTTGAATGAGACGGATTCCGTTCCGGCAGTCAAGACACCGGTTGAAAATTTGTACCTTTCGACCACGTCCCAGATCTATCCCGCGCTCACGAACGGCGAATCTGTCAGCAGGCATGCCCGCGAATCAGCAGAAATTGTTTTACAAAGTGCCGCATAAATATCCAAACTATAAATTTAATTTCCGCCTGAAATAAAGTCGGAAAGTTTAATGATTAATCAGACATGTGGCAGGAGAGAAATAATGGCAAAAGAGTATGTTGTGGTTGTGTCCGGGTTACCACGTTCGGGTACTTCCATGATGATGAAGATGTTGGAAGCTGGCGGGCAGGATATCCTAACCGATAACCTGCGTGAAGCAGACGCCAACAACCCGAAAGGGTATTACGAATTTGAGCGCGTCAAGCAGTTGAAGGATGGCGACTTTACCTGGCTTCCTGATGCGATTGGTAAAACAGTCAAGATCGTTACTGGCCTGATAACAAACCTGCCTGCTGAATACAAGTACAAGGTGATCTTCATGCAACGTGAGATCAAGGAGGTCCTGTCGTCGCAGAAGAAAATGCTCGGTCGTTTGGGTAAAGGTGACGATAACATTCCCGATGAGAAAATGGCAAAGATCTACCAGGAACATTTGAAACAGGTAAATGCCTGGCTTGCGAAACAGCCCAACATGGAAGTGTTATATGTGAACTACAATACGATGGTAGTCGATCCGCTCGACTCTTTGAACAAGGTGAATGAATTCCTGGGCGGTGATATGGACGTCCAGATCATGGCTGGTGTGGTTGACAAGGAACTCTATCGCGAAAGAAAATAAGTTTGCATTTGAACCAAGAAAGGAATTAATAATGAACAATCCATTTAAATTACCCAATTTGATAACCCTTTTCGGTCTTTCCGACCCCATCAACGGGCGCGGGTATCTGGGACCTGAAACCCTCATGCCTTTGGCTTCCATTCTGGCTGCCATTGCTGGTTTCTTTTTGATTTTTTGGCGGCTCATCCTTAAATTCGCCAAGACGGTGTATCGTAAGTTGCGCGGGATCCCTGACGAAGTTCCGCCCGATACTGAAATGGAAGATACAATTGAAGAAGAAAAAGATAAGTAGCCTTATTTGCTCAAAATGAAGAAAGTTATTGTGATCGGGTTGGATGGTTTCGAGCCAAAGATCGCTGAAGCCATGATGGCTCATGGCGAACTCCCAAATTTAATGAGACTCCGCGAACAGGGCGGATATTCGCGGTTAAAAACCACGCACTCCGCCCAAACACCGGTGGCATGGTCGAGTTTCTCTACCGGCACTAATCCGGGCGGGCACGGAATCTTTGATTTCCTGACGCGTGATACAAAGACCTATTTGCCGATCATGGCGTTGAGTCGTTATGAGCAAAAGAATGCCTTCGTCCTTCCCAAGGTCGTCAACATGCGGCGCGGGACTCCGTTCTGGAATCTTTTATCAGCAAAGGAGATTCAGTCCACGATCATTCGCGTGCCGTGTGCCTATCCGCCCGATCAAGTGAAGGGGCGGATGCTTTCAGGAGTTGGCGTTCCCGACTTGCGCGGTGGATTTGGAACTCCGACCTTTTATACAACGAGAAGCAGCGTTTCAGCCGATCAAAGCGAGAAGGCAATTATCGTTACCATGAAGGATGGGAAGATCACCACATACGTGATCGGTCCGCGTGATCCGAAGACAAAATCCGATTTCAAGTTCGATATCAATATCCAGATCGACAAACTCGAAAACAAGATCATCATCACTTCCCAAGGACAACCTGAAAACCTCGAAGTCAAACTGGTGAAGTGGAGCAAGTGGCTCAAGGTGAAGTTCAAAGTCGGCATGATGCAGGCTGTGACCGGAATCATGCGTTTCAACCTCCGGCAAATCGAACCGGAGTTCGAGTTATATGCTTCACCCATCAACTTTGAAACGGAGGAGCCGCTCTTCCCGATTAGTTCGCCGCAGGAATATGCTCATGAACTGGCGCTGAAAATCGGACGCTATTACACGACTGGGATGGCGGAAGACCACGATGGTTTGAATAACGGACGATTCGACGAATCAGCGTATCTCGATCAGTGCCGAATCGTTTTGCGAGAACGTAGAAAAATGATGGAATATGAGTTGGGAAGGTTCACAGGCGGATACTTCTTCTGCCTGTTCGATACACCTGACCGACTCGCACACATGTTCTGGCGCTTTACCGAACCGAATCATCCTTCCAATCGCGGCGAGGATGTGTCTCAATATGCCAAGATCATTGAAGAACATTATCGCGAATGTGACGAGATCGTCGGGGAAGCGATGAAGCACATCGATAACGAAACGTTGTTCATCGTGCTTAGCGACCACGGCATGAACTCATTCCAGCGTGGTTTGAATTTGAACACATGGCTTCATGATAATGGCTTCCTTGCGTTGAAAGCGGGAAGCAAACCTGGCGATGGTGGAGATTTCTTTCAAAATGTGGATTGGGACATGACGAAAGCGTATGCCATGGGGCTGGGTTGCATCTTCCTGAATCTCAAGGGTCGCGAATCCAATGGTATCGTAAACGCCGATGAGGCTGAGTCTGTTCGGGAGGGGATCGTAAGCGGATTAAACGGTCTGGCAGATTCAGCTCGTGGTGCAGTGGCAGTTCGAAGCGTGGTCAGACGCGAGCAGATTTACAGCGGTCCGTATCTGAACGAAGCGCCTGACCTGCTTGTCAATTTTTCCGAAGGCTATCGCGTCTCGTGGGATACGCCGCTTGGTGGAGTCCCACAGGGACTGTTCGCGGATAACCACAAAAAGTGGGGCGGCGATCATGTCATAGACCCCGCGCTTGTGCCGGGTATTTTATTTATGAACAAAAAATTCAGTGCGGAGTCGCCGAGCCTGGTTGATCTTGCGCCGACCATTTTGAATTCACTTGGAGTGCCGAAAGGCGCAGAGATGGAAGGGAGAGATTTGCTGTCATGAAAATTCTCGTTTTAAATTTGCAGGATGCTAGGCCCCAAACATTGTTCAGTGATGAGCGCCTCGAAAATATACACCGCCTGATCGACATGGGATGTTTCGGCGAGTTGAAAGGTGATGCCTCTGATTGGAATGTTCTCGCTCGCCAGGAAAATCACACACTGTCGTTGCTTGAATTTCTTGAACAGGCTGACAAGCAATGCGCGAGCTTCGATGATTTCTCCGCGTTGCGGAGCAAGCTCGATGCCGGTGATTGGGATTATTGCCAATTAAGCGATTCGGGATTGAAGAACGCTTCATCCCACGCCGGTAGCGGATCTGCTGACGATTATCTTCGTCTCGACTGGGAGTTGGATGAGGTGCTCCAATACCTGGGTGATGACACGATCATCGCAGTGGTCGGCGAAGGATGCTTTGTTCTGGTCTCAGCCAACAACCCGATCAGCGGTGAACACAAGGAAGGTTCCACTGTGGATATTGCTCCTACATTATTGGAACTGGCTGGTTATCCACTCCCTGCCGCAACGGAGGGAAAATCCTGGGTGGCGGGCATGGAGTTGAAAAATGCATCTTCCGGCTTGACTGCTGAGGAGGAAGAGATCCTGCGCGAGCGATTGAGCGGGTTGGGATATATCTAATAATATAAAACAATTAGGTAGTTTATTAGGAGTCAGTAAAGTATGAAAAATACCAATAATAATTTAACGATTAAAGAAATATTAATTTGGGCTGTATGGTTTGGGTCAGTTACGGGCATTGTCGAGGGGTTTGCCTTATGGTCTTTTCACCAGTTAGGTTGGCTCTCTGGAAAGCTTTCTCTTTCAGGCTCTACGTTAGAAAACATTTGGGTGTCGGCTTTTTTTGATTTGTTATTGTTTTTTTTATTTGGATTACTTCTAATTTTATTAGGAAAATATATTTCTTTCATCCTGTTTGATTGGATTATTGCTTCCTTATTCTTTTTTCTCTTAATCTTAAATTGGTTGAATATTTTACTCAATGCCCGCATAAGTATAATTGCGATTGTTGTTCTTGCGCTGGGAACTACAGTCCAATTTTCATGGTGGTTTCAGAAGAATCGCAAATTATTTACCAAAATAATTCAAAAAAGTCTACGTATACTTATTGCGTCGATTTTATTTATCTTTATAGGAGTGCAGGGCATTTTTTGGCTTAATGAAAAAATTGTGATCTCTGATTTGCCTGTGCCTGCTTCGGATTTACCGAATATTGTAGTAATTGTTGTCGATACTTTGCGAGCTGATCACCTTTCTAGTTATGGATACGACCGACCAACGAGTGAAAATATTGACAAGCTTGCTCGTGAAGGTGTGTTGTTTGAAAATGCCTACTCTACAGCCCCCTATACGCTGCCTTCACATGCTTCTATGTTAACCGGACTCTATTCTTTTTCACATCAGGCATATGATAATCCGCTTGATGATAAATATCCAACAATAGGTGAGACTTTACAGGATTTAGGATACCGTTCTGCGGCTTTTTCGGCAAATGTGTCAACCTTTAATAGAAGTAATGGATTTGAAAGAGGATTTATCCATTTTGAAGATCATTATCGCTCTATTGGCGATATGATTAGAAATACCGTTTATGGACGATTCTTTGAATATTATGTATTGTATAAATTAGTTGGATATCAGGACGAACTTGGTCGGATGTCTGCTACCGATATAAACAATTCTGCTCTTCGGTGGATTAACAGTCAAAAAGATGGGCCCTTCTTTATCTTTATTAATTATTATGATGTTCACTCACCCTATATTCCTCCGAATCCATTTCGTAATAAATTTGCTAGTATAGTTAAGGACCCGGGAGGCTTAATTTCTTCGTATTGGAGCACTGAAAACCTTTATGTAGAACTCACACCGGACCAGTTACAAAGTGAAGTGAATGCGTATGATGGCGATATTGCTTACGTTGACAATAGTATCGGTCAACTCCTTGCTAATCTCAAAAAACAAGGTTTGTTGGAGAATACGCTAGTTGTTGTGACATCTGATCATGGTGAATCGTTCGGAGAACATGGCTTACGAGGTCATGCTAATGCTTTGTATCGCGAGTTAATCCACGTTCCATTAATTATATGGTGGCCGGGACATCTTCCTATCGGCGAGCACATCTCAAAGCCGGTGAGTCTTGTATCAATTCCTCCTACGTTAATGACGTTGATCGGTAAAGGTGATCAGATTGATTATCCTTACCCTTCTTTGTCTAGGCTATGGCAGGGAAATGTTATTAATCAGGTGGATATCCCATTTCCATTGGCAGAATTAGGAAAGATACCCTGGGCTCCAAAGCAAAACCCATCTGCCTATGGAACTATGCAATCTGTCATAAACCTCGAATGGCAATATATAACACACGAAAAATTTGGAGAAGAGTTTTTCAATTTAAAAAACGATCCTCAGGAAAACAGCAATCTAATAAATGATCAAGCATCTGAGACTATTATCGAATTTTTCAGAAGTTACGCCGAAAAAATGATTAGTGTTCATAAATGATATTTATAACTTTATAGTTGTAGTATAAGCGCGCAACCGGTTTAGGATGTATATGAGAATTGAAAAGAACAAATATGAACGAAAGCGATTTTAAAAACAAAACCCTTACACTTGCAGCAGGGTTTGGGTTATTAACAGGCCTGGTTGAAGGGATTGGATTATTTTTGTTGCGCCAGGCGCAATGGCTGAATTGGCGTTTGTATAATCGCGCTATTTGGTATGAGACCTTTTGGATCTCCCCATTGGTTGACCTTCTATTGTTTTCCGTTGCTTGTGCTGGATTGATCCTTGTCGGTACCCTTGTGCGCAGGGCCCCTGTCAGAAAGATCGCCTGGTTCTTGTTTATCTTTCTGGCTGTTTTCGACTGGGTCCTTATTGTTCTCTATGGAAGGATATCGTTGTTTGCATTGTTGGCGCTTGCAGCTGGGTTGAGTGTGCAGCTTTATACCTATGTGATTCGATCCGACGCGTCCGTGCTGAAGTTGATGCACCGCTCGCTTCCAATATTGGCGGGTTTAACAGCGTTCGTTTTTGTTGTCATTCAGGGTGGAGGTTGGATTAACGAGGCGATGAAAACTTCGAAATTACCTGATGCCAGAGCTCAATCTCCAAATGTGTTGGTAATCGTTGTGGATACTTTGCGCGCAGATCACCTTTCCGCTTATGACTATCAGCGTGATACAAGCCCCTTCATCGACAGTCTTGCTCAACAGGGTGTGCGTTTTGAAAACGCAATTTCTTCCGCTTCCTGGACTCAACCTTCACATGCTTCCATGCTTACAGGCCGTTACACCCACGAACATCGTGCTGAGACAAAACCATTGGATGGAACTTTTCCAACCATTGGCGAAGTCATGCAGGCACAGGGTTATCGCACTGGCGCATTTTCAGGAAATACGGAATTTTTTACAAGGCGTCAAGGGTTTGGCAGAGGGTTTTTACATTTCGAAGATAACAACCAATCACCTCTGGATGATTTCCTGAATTCTTCATTGTATGGTTTCGTCTTCGATTTTTATGGCTTGCGCAAGGCGCTGAATTATGAAGGTGTGCCCACACGAAAATATGCCGAGGATGTCAATCGGTCTGCTCTCAAGTGGGTGGACAAGGAAACTGATAAGCCCTATTTTGTTTTCATCAATTATTTTGACGTACACGATCCTTATCTCCCGCCCGAACCGTACCGAAGTAAATTTGCTTCTGTTGAGAACCCGGGTGGACTGATCAACGGTTACGTGGATCGCTATCACCCTGATTTGACACCTGAGCAATTGCAGAGCGAGATCGACGCCTATGATGGCTCTATCTCTTACGTGGACGACCAGATCAAAGACCTGTTCGGCGAACTTGACAAACGCGGTTCGCTGAACAATACGATTGTTATTATCACTTCAGATCATGGTGAGTCACTAGGCGAGCATGGTTTATTGCAACACAGTGCGTCATTATATTTGCAGGAGATTCATGTGCCTCTGATCATTTGGAGACCAGGCATGGTTCCTGCGAACAAACAGGTTGATACTCCTATATCGACGACCGCGTTGCCATCCACAATCCTTTCGCTGATCGATGCGGAGGATGATCCATTCCCGGGACCGTCGCTCTCGCAATTGATCTTTAGCGAAGACGTCCCTGCAAACTGGCCTGACCCAATCTCGGAAGTGGCGCAGTTCTCCGGCGCGGCGGAACAAAATCCGACAACGTATGGAGAGATGAAATCCGTGGTGGACACGGAAATGCATTACATCGTCCACGAGAAGTTTGGCGATGAACTTTACAACTGGCGTGTTGACCCGGAAGAGACAAAGGACCTGATTGAGGATCCATCTGTTGTAACTGTGCTTGACGTGTTCAAACTCTATCTCAAGGAACTGATCGGCGAACCGATCTTCGAGAACCCATGAAAAAAAGAATTTTGACTCGAAGAGACTTTCTAAAACTCGCGGGGCTTGGCACTGCAGTTATTGTGCCGAGCGCATTGGGATACGGTGTCTTTCGATCAGCGCAGGGGGAATACCCGGTCGAAGGTTCACCATACGTGGAGAACCCCCATACAAAGGATCTGGACGGTTCTGTTCCAGTATTGTTGGTTGTGAACAAGGTCTCCGGGAATCCGTTTGGGGTGTATCTCGGAGAGATCCTGCGTGCTGAGGGGTTGAACTGTTTTCACACGGTGGATCTTTCGGACATCCAAGGCGGGTCGCTGGAAAAATACGATATTGTCATTCTGGCGGAGACTCCGCTAAACACGGTGCAGGCTGAGATTTTCGAAGGTTATGTTGCGCGCGGTGGAAGACTTGTCAGTATGAAACCGGATGATCGCCTGGGATCAGTTTTCGGCTTGGAAAAGATCGAAGGCAATATTGTTGAAGGTTACATCAAAACTGATTCAAACCACCAAGCGGGAAATGGAATTAACCCTTCCACATTGCAATTTCACGGTATCGCAAATCTATACAGATCCGTAGGCGCGGAAGTGGTAGTATGGCTTTATCATGATCGCGAGATGGCTAGTGGTTATCCCGCGGTGACTGTGAATCAATATGGTGAAGGTTTGGCTGGCTTGTGGGCATTCGATTTGGCGAGGAGCATAGCATATACCCGCCAGGGAAACCCTGAATGGAGTAATGAAGAACGGGATGGTTTGGATGGTATTCGTACAATTGATCTGTTCAAAGATTGGATAGATTTGGAACGAATGATCATTCCCCAAGCAGATGAGCACCAACGCCTTCTGGTGAATTTGCTTGACTTTCTCAGTCAGAGGAAAAGGCCCTTGCCCCGGGTATGGTATTTCCCCAACGGAGCAAATGGGATTCATATAGCGACTGGTGACTCACACTTTGATTCAGGCCAAATAATCGATAAAGTATTGGCATTGGTGGAACAATATGGGGGTCATATGTCTATTTATTACGAACCTGATTTGGTAAGCACTTTTGGGCGTACAGAGCGAAGGGTGCGCTTCTGGGTAACAGATAATATGCCAGTAGTGGGAGATTTCTTACGAAAAAAATATATTTCACCAACCCCTGATGAAGTAAGCGATTGGAGAAGACGTGGTCATGAATTTACGTTGCACCCCAATGTTGATTGGGGCTTAGAGTCAGGATGGACCCAACATTGGCAGGAATTTACTGGGAGAGGATATGGCCCAATTTCATCAACTGTGCGTACACACAGGGTTTTGTGGACAGGCTGGGTTGAATCAGCTAGGTTGCAAGCCTCCTATGGGATACGAATGGACGTGGATTTTTATCAGATTGGTCCATCCCTGCAAACAGCCGAAGGGGTATGGAAGTATGGTCATGTGACGGGAAGTGGCCGACCGATGAAATTTGTGGATGAAGAGGGACGCATTCTAAATGTATATCAACAATTAACTCAATTAGCTGATGAACATCTTATTGACTGGAAAGAGTTAGGGACATACGGATTTCAGGGGTGGCCGAAATTAAGCCCCGAAGGTGCTGCGGAGGTATACAAGGATATGCTTGATCGGAGCATTCGAGGAGAATTTACACCTATTACATTCCAATATCACGTGGATCCCTTCGAAAATGGAGGAATTCCGGCTGATAAGGCGGCAATTTTTATGGAGAGGACGTTAAGTATTGCAAAATCAAATAATATTCCAATTTGGTCGGCTCAGGATTGGCTACGATTTACTGATGCAAGGTGCAATACGAAGTTTTCTAAAATTTATTGGGAAGAAGTGAACAGTGTTTTTATATTCGAAATAAATGGGGGAATAGAAAGGGGTATTGAGATTGACGTATTAATGCCAACATATCATAATGGCAGGGAGCTTTATGAGGTGTTTGTTAATGCCAATCCTGTGAATTTTCAGCGAAAAACGGTTGGCAATATTTCTTATGCAATGATTTCTATATTGCCAGGATTAAATCGTTATTCTGGGTATTACAAGTAAATTCAATAAGATAAGCTTATTTCTTCCTTAAGATAGACAACACTCGATAAACAACCTCGAAGGATCGAATTCGTATATGTGCAAAACAATACAACTTAAGACAATCTCGTTATTCAAGAATATAAAGTGGTATCAACCGATATTGATACTGTTGATTTTTGCTGCTCCCTATCTGGCTTTTCATAATTTGGAGACCAACCCCAGACCCTGGCAAGATGAAGGGGCTTATCTATCTGTTGCCAAGGCTGTTGCCGAAGATGGGGTTTATGCTGTGAAGACTTCTGATGGTTATCAAACATTTGGTCCAATTCAGAGCGTAGGCCCAACTGTTATTGTGCCCATTGCGATTGGTTATAAATTATTTGGTGTAGGTCTGTTACAGGGAAGAATTATTATTGTGATAATGTCACTTATTACATCGATATTATTTTATCTTGCCGGGAAGGAGCTTTTTGGTAGTGCAAGCTCTACTTTGGCAGTATTGCTTCTACTTGGATCGCCAGCCGCTGAATATTTATTGGTAAGTAGACAGGTCATTGGTGAAAATGTTGCACTTGGTTTTTTTCTTGGTGGTTGGTTGCTGATGTCAAAGGGCTTAAGTAGTCAAAATTATGCGCGTTTTGTCTTGTCTGGGCTGTTGTTTGGAGCGTCGATGGTAACTAAGGCACAATTTGCTCCTATGATATTTGGCGCTTTACTCTTATTGCTTGTATTGGATTTTCTGTATTACAGACAAGGGAGTTCAAAAATACTTATAATCATAGGAGTTGTTGCACTTGGTTGTGTAATTGGATGGTGGGCTTGGCAGTATTATTATTTTGGCGCAGAACTATTCCAGCAGAACGCGGAAAAGCTGCGCCAGCTTTCTCTAGGTACTGGAGGTTTTGATTTAGGTAATACTGTAGATGCAATCAGATTTCTTATTGGAACCGGTTCGGGGCACTACTATTATTTTTTGGGATTCCCGGGTTTATTTTATGTTGGTTCTCTATGTTGGAAACGCAACTATGAAGGTTTTTCACTAGCCTTTCTTGTTTTATTCTGTACATTTTGGATTACTTATTATTTGTTTTGGACCAACCCTTGGCTATTGACTGTGTACGCTCCCATGGCTATATCAGCTATTTTCGTTGGTAAATTATTGTTTGATTTAATTAGTGGGTTTATTAGGTCTTGCCAAAAGTATGGATCTGATCTGTTCAAGAGTTTTTTGAAGGGAGAATCATCACAAGACCAATTAATGGCAATTGGAACCTTCCTAACAATAGTAATTCTAGCTGGTTTTACTTTTTATGATATTCAAAGGGCAATCAGAGTGTATGTCATTGATCGAGTTGGGATAGATAGGACAGTTGTTAGAACGCCTCCCCAATTGGAAGTTCCTCGTCAGGTCGCTGATTATCTGAACAAAAATGTAAGTAAGGATGAAATAATTGAGACATGGGAACGTGAGTTGGGAATATTAACCGAGCTTACATACCATTATCCGGACCAGTCTTTACTCGGTGACACCTATGGCGCAATATATAGGAACCAGCCAAGGAAGCATGTTTTGGGTGAAGAATATTTTCAAACAAATAGACCCTCTTATTTGGTAATAGGTTGGTTTGCCAGGTCTAATAATTTGTATGATCTGGAATATGTTAATGATCATAGTGTATTGGTGGTGACATTTGGCAGTGGTGATTGGCGATTCGATGTTTATAAAACGGACTTTTGAAATGATATCCACTAGTGTAAGAAATGATGAATTCAATTGTGGTGAGTTACAAAAATGAATGAACATCTTATATATCGAAGAGATTGGCCGGTAGGTCTGTTAATTATTTTAACGATTATAGCGGCCATATTGCGACTGTATGGTATTCGATTTGGACTTCCTTTCACTTATCACGTAGATGAACCAACCTATATAAGTGCTGCATTAAATTTGGGCGCAGGTAATATTGGTCGTCAACTAAACCCACCTGTTCTACCAAATATTCTTTTTCTTGAATTTGGTGTTTATTATATTTTTGAACGAATGAGTGGGAATATCTCCTCGGTTGCGGAATTCGAAAAACTCTACCGGATGGATCCGTCAATGTTTTTCCTCCTGGGCAGGTTGACAACTGCCTTCATGGGTGTTTTGAATGTGTTGATTATTTACCTGGTCGGCAGGAAGGCATCAAATCAACTTGCAGGAATACTGGCTGCTTTATTCCTTGCGCTTTCGTTTTTACATGTTCGCGATTCCCATTTTGCTGTCCCTGATGTGATGATGACCCTCCTGGTGACCACCTCTATTCTATTTTGTTTGCTTGCCATAAAAGAATCGAACAGAAAATATTTGTACATAGCTGCTTTTTTTTCCGGCATGGCAATTGCTAGTAAGTGGAGTGCCTGGCCCGTGATAATTCCGCTGGGATATGTTTTTATTCTCAAGCAATATAGAACTTTGCGAGATTTCTCGATAAGCCGGGTTGCTTCATATGCAGGGGTTGTTTTATTTTGTCTATTGGCTGGTTTTTTTCTCCCGGCATTTCAACTTTTATTGAAGCCTGGTAGTTATCTTGCCTATGCATTGACAGAGTTGCGATCAGGCGCTTCTGGTGGTTTTGGGATTTGGCAGGTTGATACTGTGCCCGGATATATTTTTTATCTAAAAACCTTATGGTATGGGGTTGGCACTTTCCTGCTCGCCTTTGGTGTTATAGGTTTTTTGATGTACATTTGGCTGGCATTTACCACTCGCAATGAAACCAGTTTTCTTTTGATTCTTTTTCCGCTTGCCTATTATTTGATCATGGGAGCGACTAGGCATTATTTTGCGCGCTATACACTGCCACTGGTCCCTTTCCTGGTTTTGTTTGCTGGTGAAGTAATGATCGCTGTCGCGGCACAGGCTGAATTGCGATGGAGAAAAATGGGATGGGTATTGCTTTCCGTGCTGGTTTTCGCGGCATCTGCTCAATCGTTATTGAATAGTCTTCGATTTGATTCCCTGATGACCCGAGTTGATACAAGAACAAGTGCAAGGAACTGGATTGAAAAAAATATTCCCAAGGGATCAAAGATTGCTTTGGATTGGCCCATACATACCCCTTTCCTAAGCACCGATAATTATGACATTACAGTTGTAGGCGAAATAGGGCTGGCAAATCATTCGATTAAATATTATCAGGAGGAGGGGTTTGATTATTTGATTGCAAGCAGTTATATCTACGAAATTCCTCTAGTGATCAAAGAGATAGATATAAGTCGTAAGGCTTTCTATAATTCATTGGAAAATGAAACAGAGTTGATAAAAGAGTTCAAGCCAAGCAGAGATTCTGGAGAAGGTCCTTTTATTTTTGATGAGATCTACGGACCATTTATAAGTCTCTGGCAGCGTGAGCAACCTGGACCAACTTTGAAGATATATTATATTGGTGATTAATGTCGAGATTCAGGAATATCTGCTAAAAATTCCTAACTTAATTGTTCCATCTATTATGAAGTTGGTATGCCACATTCAGGTAATACTTATGCAGAAGGCAAGAAAATGAACTGGAAAGACGGTTTTCAGGCCATCTACGTGATCTTGAAATATGGATTATTTCCTGGGAATGGAGGAATTCAATGACATCGAAGGAAAAAAAGGGATTCGAGAAGGCTGACTTGAAAACAGCCCCAAACAGCAAAGTAAACAAGCTCCTTTGGGTCGAATGGGTAAAAGCTCTTGCGTTAGTCTGGGTAATTATTAACCATTTATCTGAGTTGTATTTTGGTTACCCGTTTATCTCAAACCCCGATGCCAACTGGCCTGCATTCTCTGAAAGAATTGCGCAACTCATTCCACTGAACAGCTACGGGATTTGGAATTTGCCGGTCAACCTATTGAGGTATTTTGGCTGGTTTGGCGACCAAGGCGTGCAGCTCTTTCTCATTATCAGCGGATTTGGACTGACTTGGGGACTCCTTTCCCTTCGTTTTAATTCCCCCATTTCATACAAAGACTTTCTTCAAAAACGTGCCTTGCGCCTTTATCCATTGTGGTGGGGAGTGCACCTGTTCTTTATTGCCACCTGGATACTGACTGGATGGGGTTTGTCACTGGTGGATAAAAACCTATATCTGAGTCTGTTGGGAATTCGCCTCACCCCTGGTTCATTCTATTATTTTTCTCCTGCCTGGTGGTATTTTGGACTTATTTTGCAGTTGTATCTTGTATTTCCCATTTTATGGAAAGGATTGCGACGCTTCGGACCAAGCCGGTTGCTGATTCTGACCGTTGTCATTTCATTCCCCATCCGAGCTCTCGGCTTGTTTGCTTTTACCAATTACTTGGATGTCTGGCAGAGAGGGGGACTCTTCATCACACGCCTGCCTGAATTTGTGTTTGGAATCAGTTTCGCAGCCTGGCTTTATCAAAACCCGGAACAATTAACCCAAAGATTACGATCTGCGAAGATAGTATTTTTGTTAATAGCTGTTTACCTGGCTGGAATTTTTGCATCACTAACTTTGGGCGGAATGATCTTTGCTCCTTTTATACTTGGGGTCAGTCTTTTCATTCTTTTGTTTATCGGCTTGGAAAAGTTGCTATCACGGTTGCCTGCCTGGCTCACCGGATCGGGGATTTGGGTAGGGAAACATTCTTACTCTTTGTACCTCATGCATCACCCAATTATCTTGAGATTAATTCCTATGGGAGCGCTTCTAACCCTATCGACGATGGTTCGTTCCTTGGCCGCTCTATTTCTAACTGTGGTCTTAGCTGTGATCTTAGAATGGGGAGTTGCGCAGGCTTCTAATTTGGCGCAGCGGCAAATAAAAAATGTGGGTTTATCGAAGACAATCTTCCGCATTTTCATAATTGGAATAAGTTTGATAACTTTGCTGGTCGTAGGGGAACTCACAATTCGCCGGTTTGCTCCGCAGGAAATTTTTGGCTGGGGGGAAAGGGCATCGCTTGAACCTAGTGACCAGTTTGGCTGGCGACTTATTCCATCCAAGGAAACGCGGTTGAGGTGGCTAAGCTATGATTACGTAGTTTCTGCAAACGGGCTTGGTTTTCCGGGTCCGGAGTTTCCTGTGGATAAGCCCGCAGGCACTTACCGCATCCTGGTTACCGGAGACGCATTTACCAGCGCAGAGGGAGTCGATACGAATCTGGCTTGGCCGCGCCTGCTTCAAACCGGTTTGGGCAATAATGTGGAAGTATTGAACTTTGCCATAACCGGCTATGGTCCCAATCAATACGCTGAAATAGTTGAAAAATTCACACCAATCTATAAACCCGACCTGATTATTGTGGAATTGTTTGTCAATGATTTTTTTGATGTACAAACCAATGATCAACAATTTCAGGAATCGATCGGTTTTGATCAGCCGGATCAAAACAGACTTTATTCTATTATCCGCCTTGAGCACCTGAGGATGTTTTTCAGGATCAACATTGCCGAACCATTGGGTGAGATGATCCTGAATAAGCCACGCGCCACAGGATACTTTCTCGGCAACTTTGCATCCTTTGAAAAGGATCAGGAACCCCAGATTGCCGTGGGATCTCAGCAAATTGTTAATAAGTTGAGCCAAATTCAGTACGCCGCGGAACAAAACAATTCCAGGCTCATTCTTGTAATGGTTCCTGCATCAATCCAAGTCTGTAAACCATCTCAGTTGGAATATTATCCCAAGGATATTGATTTTGGGAATCCGGAAAAATATGATCCAGAACTGCCTCAGCGGTCTTTCTATAAAATCACCAATGCGTTGAATGTTGCTATTTTTGACTTGCGCGACGCTTTCCGCGATGAGCGAAAATGTCCATATCAGACTCGAAACATGCATTGGACCCTAACAGGACATCAGTTGGTGGCTGATTACTTGAAGGATATCTTGGAAAAAAATGGTTATGTTCCGTAAAGTGTGAGTGAGGTGAGATTATGATGCAACTAATAAATAACTGGCAACAAACCTATCGGGATATCGAATCCAAACCTTTGTCCAATCGCTTACAGAATTTATTGCTAGTGATGGTTATATTGGTAGTGCTTTCAGTTAGACTGGTGACCATTAATACTCCGTCCATAAAGTGGACCGCCTGGAAAGAGATCGATTACCTTTATATTTCCCACAATTATTGGAAACAGGGCTTTGATTTTCTGCACCCGGAAGTTGGCTGGCCAGCTGAACCACCTCGGGTCACGGAGATGGAGATTCCGCTTGTACCTTTTACAGCAGCATTATTTTATAAGATGTTTGGCTTCAATGCTTATACGGTTAGGGCAGTAACTTTTTTAGCTTTCCTGTTGATGATGATTTATACATTTAAGCTGGCCAAACGCGAGATCGGAACGTTTGCCGGAATAGTTGCGTCTTTTGTGGCTGGAGTTTTACCTCTCCACCATCCTTTTGGAAAATTTTTATTTACTGAGCCATCGATGATTGCCATGTCAGTCGTCACTTTATATTATTTTGCTGAATGGGTTGATCATGAGCGCCGAAAGGATTGGTTCCTTGCTTTTTTAGCTCTTACACTCACAATCGCTCTCAAGCTGGAGGGTTTATATTTGTTTCTTCCTATTGCCTGGGTTGCGTTCCGAAAATATGGTTGGGAGATAAAACGATACAAAAATTTGATGATTTTGATTGCCCTGGCATTGGTTTTGCCAATAATCTGGTATCGATACGCCTATTATTTGGAGAATACAGGAGCGCATCTATTCGGAATATTCAAGGGACATGATAAATCTCAGACACTTTCTATGCTTTCCAATATTCGTTGGTATCGAACCATGGCAGGGAGAATTATAAATGGCATATTGGGAGGCTATTATGGTACAGCGTTGCTTGTGGTTGGGCTTATCGTGGCGGCCTGGTTACGAAAGTCAGGGCTGTTTTTTGCTTATCTCGCTGCTGTGGTTATTTATTTTGCATTGGTCGCAGAAGGGAACATTGATGCACCATATAGGCAGTTGCCGATTATCCCTTCAATATCTGTGTTTGTGGCCTTTGGCGCCCAGGCTTTAGTCGCGCTAGGGATTTCAATTTTTAGAAATATTAGGAGAAGTTATGTTAATAATAAAAATTATCACAGTACTGTATGGGCATGTTTGGTTCTGATTTTGATTATTCCTCTGCTCAATTACCGAATTATATTTGCACAGGATAATCCTTGGCACTGGGACCGCTGGGGATGGGCCCGTGAAATTGACAAATATGCTGATAATCAGAGCGAGCTGATTGTTGTTGGGGAGTATTCAAAGCACGTTGGTGGTTATGATCTCAGCCCGGTTTTGTATTACTATTCAAACTTGCAGGGCTGGTCTCTTACACCTGTTGATTGGAACATGGCTAAAATTGATTCTCTTAGAAAGAAAGGCGCTACTCTTTTTGTTGTCGTTCCTCCTTATAGTGATCCAACAGCTGTTAATTATCGGCCAGAAAAATCGCCTAACCTTTTAATTGAAGAATTAATGTTGAAACACAGAGTCCTATACGCAGATCAGGGATTTATCATTTTGGATTTAGACCTTTCAAAAAATAATTGAAGCCTGTCTCAAAAATTGTAGATTGATGCTCAGTTCAAAACGTGGGCAAGCTAATGCATCATAATGAGAAACATTGAGAAGTTGTGTAGCCACTTCTTCCCGGAGCTGCTAGATAGGCTGATGACCGCGCGGGTTACGAGTGGCTGGTCGGGCGGACATCTATTGGTTTTGTGCACAAATTCTGATTGTCAGTTGATTATTGTGCTTCGCGTAGTGATGGAACCACATATCCTGGTGAATTGACAATCTAATAGCTATACGATTACTGATGGCCCGAAAAAATGGATATTTTGGGGGATTAAAAACTCTTGGGCAATTACCGACTATAGGGGCTATAAAGTCTTATAATTATATTGATTAAGGTTTGCATATTTCCCTTGTTTTTGAGAGATAATAATTTAGAAGGAGAGTAATATGTCAGGAAAAAAAGAAATTAAATTTACCCGCCGAGATTTTCTGAAAACTGGCTCATTATTGTTAGGCGGCACCCTGTTAACTCGATTAATGGATAAGGTATCTCCGATAAATGCGTTCGCTCAACAACCTTCGAAAAGAATTTACTTGGCACCAGACGACCATACAGATTATTTTTGGACTGCTGGAGAATCTACTTATCGTCAAGCATTTATCGAAATGATTGATTACTATCTGAATCTGGCCGATACAACACAGGGAAATGTGTCCGCGCATCAAAGCCGATGGAACTGTGATGGAAGTTTCTGGCTGTGGACCTATGAGAAGAACAAATCTGCAGGCGAATACCAGCGTCTGATCAGCCGAATACGGGATGGGCACATGAGCTTCCCCTTGAATGCTTTGGTAGTATGTCTGGGTGGTGCACCTGCCGAGGCTGTATTGCGTGGGATGTATTATGCGGGCAAAATCGAGCGTCGGGAAGGATTACGATTCTCCATGGCAATCGCGATGGAGAACCAGACTCTTCCTTATGGTTTGGTAAGCTTGTGGGCGGGATCCGGCGCGCGTTACAGCTGGAAGGGAATCTGTGGTTGTGATACTCAAGTATCGGCTGCGGGAGATCGTGAACATGATATTTACTGGTGGGAGGGACAGGATGGCAGGAAGATTCTCATGAAATGGAATTCGATGTTGTCGGGCAATCCCCAGTATCCAGGTGGGTATGCGGAGGCGAGACATACATCCGAGGTTGTCGATTATGTAGATGGTGATCTGAATTTCCAGGCCCGCTTTCCTTATTCGGTCATTGGATGTTTTGGTAAAGGCTGGGACGATCTTAAGACCATGACCAATGAGTTTGTTACAACTGCGCAAGCCAAAACCACTGCCACTCGGCAGATCATCGTATCAAACGAAGAGGATTTTTTTGTTGATTTTGAGTCGAATTATGGAGCGACCATTCCATCATCATCGGCGAGTTTTGGGAATGAATGGGATTTATATTGCGCTTCGCTGGCTGAAACATCCGCCAGCATCAAACGATCCGTTGAAAAATTGCGGAGTGCGGAAGCTCTTGCCACTCTGGTATACCTGCAAAATCCAGGATTTATGAATGGGCGAGTGGATGCTCGCGATCTGGCCTGGATGGATCTTGGATTATATTGGGAACATAATTTTGGCATGGTCGGCCGCTCGGATACCTTGGTCAACCAACGCCTTGCTTGGCAAAAGCGACTGGATAACGAGATCCGTACTTATGTGAACACATTGGCTTCAGATGCAGTTACTTCTCTTGGGGGACTGATCCAGAAATCAGGCACGAATACACGGTTCTTTATTTTTAATCCTTTGAGCTGGACTCGTTCGGATTACGCTGATTACCCGATGAATAACACTGATCCCGTTCACGTGATTGATTTGATTACAGGACAGGAAACCCCTTCGCAGTTCGTCACTGTAGGTGGCCGGTCCTATCTCCGTATTCTGGCAGACGGTGTTCCCTCCATGGGTTATAAAGTATTTGAGATTCAGCCCGGCGGAGAACAGGTATTTTCAAATGCAGCTACAGTCAATGGATCGGTGATTGAGAACCAGTTTTATCAAATAACTCTGGCAAGCCGCGGTGCTATTACTAGTTGGGTGGATAAGATGCGAAGTAACCGCCAGTTCGTCCGGTTGGTCAATGGAAGGGCAATCAATGATTTAGGTGACGGTACAGGAACGCTTCAGGTGGAAAATGCTGGCCCGGTATCGGTAACTTTGCTTGCAACGTCAAGCAGTCCAATTGCTCATACCAGCCGGATTACTTTTATCCGAAACTCCGAACGGGTCGAAATTCAAAATGATATTAATCAAAACTTCAACTCCACCTATACCTGGGGATTTGGTTTTGAATTGAATAACCCGGATACCTGGCATGAGGAGGTTGGTGCGGTGATCCGTGCCAAATTAACGACTCAGGGAGGGCATTACTCGCCTCGTGTGAATAATTCCCGATATGACTGGTTGACACTCAACCATTTTGTCGATATAGGTGATGGATCTGCGGGCGTTACGTTATCCAATGCAGATTGTTATTTTATGCGTTTGGGAAATAGCACTGTCTCAAATCTCGATGTTCTCACGCCACAAATTTCTGTTCTCGTCGGGGGTAGTGTCGTGGGCGCAGGAGGGGCTGGCATGCCGAACCAGGGTGGTGATACTCATTTTTTGCAGCGATTTGCATTGTCAACTCATGATACTTATGATCAAACCAATGCCATGAAATTTGCTCTGGAACATCAAAACCCGCTGGTTGTCGGTAATGTAAATGGAGGTACATTTTATCCAGAAAGCTCCTTTTCGTTATTGTCAATAGACAATCCCAATATTCTGGTTTGGGCGTTAAAGCCAGCGGATGATAGTCCAAATAATGGTATTGTGATTCGGTTATGGAACCTTTCCCAAACTGGTCAGGCTTTTTCCTTGGGTTTGAATGGGATACAGATTGGTACTGCTCAGAACCTGACACACATTGAAACGCCAATAGGTCTTGCTTCCATATCAAATGGGAAGTTGGTCGATTCGATGAATACTTGTCAGATGAAAACCTATGCCGTTTTACAGGAGAAATTGATACCCTTTATCCGTGCAACGCGTACGCTTCCCTCCTATCTAAAATCAGAAATTCTAAAGCCTGCACTCTTAAATACCCAAAGCGGTTCAACATCCGGATCACTAGATAGCCTTGGTCTTTTACAACAAAATGGGTTCGACGACAACCCCGGCGCGTATGTTGTGTTCCAACCTGCTGGATCACCTTATATTGGTTACCAGTCTTTTCGCCTCCCCGATACAATTCTGCCTTCTCAAGTCTCTACAATATTGCTTCAAATTAATTTCAAAGATCCTGCGCTACCTTCTCAAAAATGGACATGGTCAGTTTATGCCTGGAATACGAAGCAGTGGACAATACTTGGTGATGCATGGGGTGGGGACGATCAATGGAAGTCACTTTTGTTCAGAATTAGAAATATATGGCAAGACATCTCAGCGACTCGTGAGATTCGTATTCAATTACGCTCTAGCAATTCATCCGGTGGTGCAAAAATTGATTATGAAGCGCTTCATATAACATACATATCATTTGAACCTGCCTCACGACCGTTTGCGCCAACGGTGCCGCCAAATAGACCTGGGATCGCATCCGCCCCAACTGGAACCCCCAGCCCTTCACCTAATCCAATCGAAACTCCTTAATATGACCAAATTCCATCAACATAATGATGCTCACAGGGAATTCCTCAATTCACGCGTAGGGATGTTACTTGGGGCCGAAAAAAACCTCGAACTAACCCGGCGTGATTTTCTACGTGGTGGAATAGCAATAATCAATGGAGCATTGTTACTGCGCTTTCTTGAAAATTTGCTTCCCGCTAGTGATAGTTTAGAGCAAGAAACAATTGGAAAGAGAATATACATAGCCCCGGATGATCATACGGATTTGTTCTGGACTAATGATCTTGCAGCTTACGAAAAGGCCTTTGTAGAAATGCTCGACTTTTATTTGGACTTGGCCGAACAAACTCAAAACGACCTCGCAGAATTTCAAAGCCGCTGGAATTGTGATGGGAGTTTCTGGGTACAGACTTATGAAAAAGACAAGACCAAGGTTGAATTTGAACGACTGATCGAGGGAATTCGTAATGGGCATATCAGTGTGCCGCTGAATGCTTTGTGTATCTGCTTGGGCGGTGCTCCAGCTGAAGCAGTATTAAGAGGCATGTACTATCCAGGCAGGCTTGAAAGGCGTTACAACTTACGTTTCAAGCTTGCATATTCAATGGAAAACCAGACTTTGCCATATGGTTTGGGGGCCTTGTGGTCTGGTTCAGGCGCAACATTTAGCTGGAAAGGCATCTGCAACTGTGCAACCTTAGTGCCAAACCCTTGGGATCGGGAGTATGATATTTATTGGTGGGTCGGAGCAGATGGCAGTCGAATTCTGATGAAGTGGAATTCCATGTTCGTTTCTAGTGAGGGCATGGGAGGTTACGCGGAAGCGAGATATCCGGAAGAAACGGTCAATTTCGTAAATTCAGATGAAAACTTCCGAGCTAGATATCCATATCAAATCATTGGCGCTTTCGGTTCTGGATGGGATGAAATGAGAACTAGGACCGACAAATTTGTTGTTGCTGCGAAAAATTTATCCAACCAGGACTTCAAAGTGATTGTTTCCAATGAAATTGATTTTTCGCAGGACTTTGAAAAGACTTATGGCAATGAAATACCATCCCTTTCTTGCAGTTTTGGGAATGAGTGGGATTTGGATTGTGCTTCCATGGCTGAGGTTTCAGCCAGATTAAAACGCGCTGTCGAAAAATTGCGTTCATCGGAAGGCCTGGCAACTTTGGTTACTCTGAAGAGGTCTGACTTTATGCAGGATCGCGAAGAATCGAGGGAATTAGCCTGGATGAACCTGGGACTTTATTGGGAACATGATTGGCAAGGCGCTCCCTGGGATGATTTAACTACGAAACGCATAAGCTGGCAGAGGCAAATCACGGATGAGATTGAAAGTTATGTAGATCAATTGCACAACGACTCGTTGATGTCCTTGGGAAATATGATTAAGAGGTCAGGTGTCAACCAACGGTTTTTCGTCTATAACTCTCTCAGTTGGTCGCGTACTGATTATGCTGATTTGGAATACTCCAATACAGAACCAATCCATGTTGTCGACTTGGAAAACGATCAAGAAACGCAATCCCAGTTTGTTATTGTGGACGGGAAGCGGTATTTACGAATCTTGGCACGCAATATTCCTTCAGTCGGATATAAGGTTTTTGAGGTTCGCGATGGTAATGGTCAATTTTTTCCTAAAGTCGCGAGTGTAAATGGAAACCAATTGGAAAATCAATTCCTAAAGTTATTGGTAGCCGATCGTGGTGCAATAATCAGCATGGAGGATAAGACGCGTTCAAACAGGCAATTTGTAAGGGAGATCAATGGTATGTTTTTAAACGATCTGGGACCGGGTACCGGAAATCTTCAGACGGAAAATGATGGAGCAGTAACTATTACGCTTCTTTCTACAGCTGAAACTGTTCCCGCACATACGACACGCATAACCCTTCAAAGGGATTCTGACCGCATCGATATTCAAAACGATATCAACCAAAACTTTGACTCTACACAAATATGGGGATTCGGTTTTGCATTGGACAAACCCGATGTTTATCACGAAGAGGTTGGGGCAATTCTGCGGGCGCGTCTTACAACCCAAAGTGGGCATTACTCTCCTCGGAATGCTCGATATGATTGGCTAACCCTTAATCATTTCTTTGCCATCTCCGGGGAAGATGATCGGGTGGGCGTCACGATCTCGAATGCCGATTGTTATTTTATGAAACTGGGGAATAGCACAGTTGAAAAACTTGATACACAGACTTCACAGATATCAATACTTGCTGGATCCAGGGAGCTAAATGGACCGGGTGTGTTGTTAAATCAAGGTGGAGATACCCACTTCCGTCAACGTTTTTCTATGAAAATACACGACGCTTTTGATTCTGTGAAATCTATGAGGTTTGCTCTTGAGCATCAAAACCCCTTGGTTGCAGGTCAGGTTAGTGGTGGGAATGAATTTCCGGAATTTACATACTCATTATTGGAAATTGATAACCCTAAGATTTTGGCTTGGGCGATCAAGCCTGCTGATGATGGTCTTGATGCTGGCATAGTCGTTCGATTATGGAATTTGTCCGATGATCAAGAGGAATTTTCTTTGGAGCTTGCTAACGATCATATTGTTGGCGCGCTGACCCTGTCTCATATTGAAACACCATTGGCAGTCTCTTTGGTTAAAGATGGCAGATTGCAAGATTCTTTAAACTCACAACAACTGAAGACCTATTCTGTTTTTACAGACCAGTCTAAATACTCCCTGGCGTCAGAAGGTTTGGAATCTCCGATTGAAACACCTGTAACCAAATCGACGGCAACGCATCCTGTTACTGATGGAGATCGATTCGCCACAGCTACGCCTCCTGTGGAATTCGTATCGGCTACTCCACTTCCGAACATTACACCTGTCCAAACTCCGGCACAATCTGGAAAGGGATGTTTGTTGGGCTTGTTGGAAATGTTGATTGGGTAAGGCGACAGGCGACATTGATGATATTTCCTGTTCTTTATGGCATGTATTAGGGTAAATTTTGTTGGGTAAAATGGAGGATTAAATAATATGGATCAAGTCCGAATTGGTGTGATAGGCACCGGGAGAATGGGGCAGAATCATTGTCGCATTTATTCAAATATGCGGCATGCCAAATTTGTCGGCGTGTGTGATGTGAATGGAGATCTTGGGAAGGAGATTGCGAGAAAGCATGAAATCTCCTACTTCAGGGATGTGGAATCCCTGCTCGAAAATGTGGATGCAGTAAGTATATGCACACCCACGCCCCAGCATTATGAACTTGTCATGCACTGCCTGGACCGGAATGTCCACGTCATGGTGGAGAAACCGTTCACAGAAACGCTGGAGCAGGCCAGAGCTTTGAAAGAGGCGGCTGAGGCGAAAGGCAAGCTGATCGTCCAGGTGGGCCATATTGAAAAGTTCAATCCCACATTCATTGAACTCCGCAAGGTTCTCGAGGGCATGACCGTATTGGCGATGAATTTCAATCGCCTGAGCCCATTCCAGGGCAGTAATGTGGATGTAGATGTGGTGCTGGATTTAATGATCCATGATATTGGTCTGGTTGTTGATCTGTTCGATGCCGAGCCGATTTCGATGGATGCCTATGGTGTTTCTGTTTTCAGCGATACCATCGATCATGGGCTTGCGATTCTGAGATACGATCCCGGTTTGCTTGTGTCGTTGACAGCTTCGCGGGTGACCGAGCAAAAGGTTCGCGGTATTAATGTCACATCCAAGGAGGCGTTCATTGAAGCGGATCTGCTGAATAAAAATATATCCGTTCACCGGCGCACGCTCGGTGATTACGTTAATCATAAAAACAGCGGAGTAAAATACCGCCAGGAAAGTTTGATCGAACGCATCGTCGTGCCTGCCATGGAGCCTTTATTCCTTGAATTGCAGGACTTTGTAAATTGTGTGATCGACTCAAAAAGGCCCCAGGTAACTGTCGCTGACGGTTACAACGCATTACGGTTCGTCTTATTGTTACGCGACAAAATACTAGAGACGAGCAGGATAAAGGTTAATTGATGAAGGTTTCTATTATTGTCCCTTGTTACAACGAAGAAGATAATATTCAAAAGCTGCAGGATGAATTCTTTCCTGTCCTCGAGAAAATGCTCGGGAACCGCCTGCCCGATGAACAGCAGGTCACAACCATAGAAGTTGTGTTTGTTGACGATGGCAGTAAGGATAACACCCTCGAGGCATTGAAGTCTGCTTTTGGTTCCCTACGGAATCAGCAGATCTTTGTCCTGTTCGAAAAGCATGGAGTAAATCGCGGGCTGGGTGCAGCTCTACGCTCCGGGTTTGGCGTCGCAACTGGCGACATCATCCTGACAACCGACAGCGACGGCACGTATAAATTTTCGACGATCCCGGCCATGCTCGAATACTTGAAAAAGGATGTGGATATTGTCACTGCATCTCCCTACCACCCTCAAGGTGAAGTTGTCGGCGTCCCTGCTTATCGGATATTCCTCAGCCGCGGATCGTCCCTTCTGTATCGAATCTTGCTAAGTTGGCGGGTCCATACGTACACCGCCTTGTTCCGTGTCTATCGAAAAGAAGTGATTCAGAAGATATCGTTTTCCGCAGACGACTATCTCGGCGCGACAGAACTCATGGTCAAAGCCATGCTGAAGGGATATCATGTCGCCGAGTATCCTGCGGCGCTTCATCGGAGAGTCTTCGGCGTTTCCAAGGCAAAACTGCTTCGGACGATCATTTCTCACCTGAATTTCCAATTTAATCTCCTGTTGCATCGACTCAATATTCGCTCGATGTTTGCAGGGAATTGATCAAAAATCTAAATATATCGGGAGAAGGAAATTTCCATGGCTGTTCGAATACATCCAACTGCTGAAGTATCAGATAAAATTGAAATTGGGGATGGCTCTAGTATCTGGCATCATGCTCAGGTTCGCGAAGGGGCAAAGATCGGCTCAAACTGCATCGTTGGCAAGGGAGTCTATGTGGATGCTGGCGTGTCCCTGGGAAATAATGTCAAGATACAAAACTATGTTTCCGTTTACCACGGCGTGACCATCGAAGATGGTGTCTTTGTAGGTCCTCATGTATGTTTTACGAATGACATGCGTCCGCGCGCGGTCAATCCGGATGGGTCGCTGAAAGCCGCCGATGATTGGGTTCTGAGTGAGACACTTATCAAACGCGGCGCCGCTCTGGGTGCGAATTCGACCATTCGCTGTGGCATCACGATAGGGGAGTGGGCCATGATAGGTTCAGGCAGTGTTGTTACAAAAGATGTACCGGACCATGGTCTCATCTATGGGAACCCTGCGAAGCTTCATGGATTTGTTTGTGCCTGCGGTGAGATTGTAAATAAAGATTCCCAGACAGGGGACGTGGTAACGGCAAAATGTCCGAGATGTGATCGTTCGATTCAAATTTCGCTTCAAAATTGGGAGAAAATAAAATGATCTATATGGCAAAGCCTCAGATCGGGGAAGAAGAAAAACAAGCAGTCATGGAAGTTCTGGATTCTGGAATTATTGCCCAGGGTCCTCGCGTCAAAGCATTTGAAGATGCCTTTGCTCAAATGTGCGGTGTGAACCATGCAATTGCAACCACCTCAGGTACCACCGCCTTGCATTTGACGATGCTCGCTCACGGAATCAAACCCGGCGATGAGGTGATTACCTCCGCATTCACATTCATCGCCTCAGCCAACAGCATTCTTTTTGTCGGCGCGCGTCCTGTTTTTGTGGATATCGATCCGGATACATTCAATCTTGACCCGGACTTGATCGAAGCCGCGATCACACCTCGGACGAAGGCCATTTTACCGGTTCATCTCTACGGTCTGGCCTGCGACATGGACCCGATCATGAGTATTGCCAAGAAGCACGGTTTGACTATCATTGAAGATGCATGCCAAAGCCATGGTGCTATTTATAAAGGGCGAAAAGCAGGCTCATTCGGAACTGGTACATTCTCCCTTTATCCGACAAAGAACATCACTTCGGGTGAAGGTGGCATGATCACCACAAACGATCCCGTCATTGATGAGAAGTGCCGCGTCCTTCGCCAGCATGGAATGCGCGCGCGTTATTATCACGACGAATTGGGATACAACTTCCGCATGACGGATATCCATGCTGCCATCGGTCTGGCCCAACTGAAGAAACTCGATAAATTCAACTCTGTCCGATTGGCGAATGCAAAATTCCTGAGTGAAAACTTGAAAGGCGTTCAGGTGCCGGTTATCCCTGATGGGTTGACTCACGTTTTTCATCAGTACACAGTCCGGGTCCGCGACGGGAAGCGGGATGCACTTCGCACCTATTTGCAGGAACATGGCGTTGGTTCAGAGGTGTACTATCCCGTTCCAATTCATAAGCAAAGTTTTTATGTGTCTGACCTGGGCTATAAGGATAGCCTGCCCGCGACCGAGCATGCTACGCTTGAGGTCCTTTCGCTTCCAGTCCATCCTGGTCTAAGCTCTTCAGACCTGGAGACAATTGTTTCCGAAGTGAATGAGTTTACATCGAGTAAATAATAACCATTTGGTTGACTAAGCAGGAAAACACCACTTCAATTTTGTTGAGTTGAATTGGTGTTGATGTTTTGATGACTGAGCATTAAATGAGAATTGCTTATATCGTTCCATACGTTCCCAATCTGATCCGGACTCGTCCCTACAACCTGATAACCAAACTTTCATCTCAGGGGAATGAAGTTGTTGTTTTTACGCTCGGGTCAACTAGTCGGGATATGGAAGATGCTGAGGCGTTAAAGACCAAGTGCGCTGGTGTTCATTATCACATTCAGCCGGTTTGGCGTTCGCTATTGAATTGTATGATCGCTTTGCCTAGCCAACAACCTCTTCAATCCGTTTATAGTTGGAACTTAAACCTGGCTCAACAATTTGTCAATTTGCTTGAGGGTAAGGAATTACAAAGAAACTTTGATGTTGTTCATGTAGAGCATTTACGCGGGTCGCGGTATGGAACATTTCTCAAGTCGAGATTCCCTGATTTGCCCCTGGTATGGGATAGTGTTGACTCTATCAGCCATTTGTTTCGTCAGGCTTCGAGTTATAGCCGAAGTGTGTTTGGAAAACTGGTTACTCGTTTTGAACTATCGAGGACTGAACGGGCAGAGGGATATTTGACAAGTCTTTTTGATCATGTTCTGATTACTTCGGTCACTGACAAAAATGCATTGATCAAATTGATTCGAAATGGAAATAAGTCTGCGCCAATATCGGTGTTACCAAATGGCGTGGATCTGGATTATTTCCAGCCCAACCCATCTGTTCAACGGGAACCCGAAACGATCGTGTTTAGTGGCAAAATGAGTTACCATGCTAACATTTCCATGGTAAAGTATTTGGTCACGGAAGTAATGCCCAGGATCTGGGAACAACGCCCGACGGCTCGTTTGGTGGTTGTCGGAAAAGACCCGCCGCCTGATGTGAAGGAGTTTTCCAAAAATCCCATGATTACAATAACAGGTACAGTGGATGATATTCGTCCCTTCCTTTGGAAAGCGACGGTTGCTGTTGTTCCTCTTATCTATGGCGCGGGGATCCAAAATAAAATCCTTGAGGCAATGGCGACCGGGACGCCTGTCGTTACAACATCGAAAGCGCTTTCTGCACTTGGCGCAAAATCTGAAAAGGACATCTACGTAGCGGATACTCCTGAAGAATTTTCCATGAGTGTATTAAGGTTGATCAAGAATTCAGACGTTAACAGTGCCGTTGGAACTGCAGGGTTGCAGTACGTTAAAAAACAACATAATTGGGGTCGTATTGTTTCCCGTCTTGTTGAAATTTATTGGCAGACGATGACAAACAAAAAAAGAATCTGAATGTGTAAGCCTGCACTTGTAAAAGAGTATTATTGGCACTACGGCTCTTTCGTGTATTCAAAACTTGCTTTATCAAGTAACTTTTCTTCATTGGCTTCGTCTTGATACTGATAAACAAAATAATTAAGTTTTTTCTAGCAGACTAGGCTTCTCTATAGTAATATTGTATTGAAGATAATGATAGTTGTCTGCGTTTTGCATTTTTGATTTTTACTCCGCCTTTCCGCACAATCCTATGGAAATCAATGCTTATCTCAAACCTATAATCAAGTGGTGGCGATTACTGGCCATAACGACAGTATTGGCTGTGGTCTCCAGTTCGATTTCCACTTTCTTCCAACCCAAGTTGTATGTTTCCCGGACAACCTTGATGATTGGTACTACGATATTAAATCCAAATCCGGATTCAGGGCAAATTTATATCGCGTCACAATTGGCAACGATCTATGCTGATATTGCCAAGCGCGAGCCAATCCAGGCCGCGACCAAGGAAGCTTTGGGTATTGATTGGCTCCCATCTTATAATGTCAGGGTTGTGCCAAATACACAACTTATTGAGATTTCCGTCACAGATACCAACCCGCAACGGGCTCAAGTTATTGCGAACGAATTGGCGAATCAATTAAGAGCGCAAAGCCCGGCAACAAATGAGTCAGAGACTGGGCAGCGGCAGGAATTTATTCGGCAACAATTAACCAGTCTCCAAACACAAATCCAGGAAACAACCACCAAGATCGAAGAATTACAGAAAAGCTTGGCAATAATGAATAGCACCAGCCAGATTGCAAGCACGGAAAAAGAGATTACTGAGTTAACTGTTAAACTGAACGGTTTGCGTGAGAACTACGCTAATTTCCTTGCAAATTCCCAGGAAGGTGCGTTGAATATCTTGACCCCCGTTGAGCCGGCGAACTTGCCCACCAATTCAGTTAGCACAAGCAAGGTCTTAATTATTGGCCTGGCAGGTATGGTTGGGTTGGTCCTGGCTATGGGAGCCGCTTACTTGATTGAATTTCTTGACCGGACGATCAAATCCACATCGGATGTGGAGCGTGTCTTCAATTTCCCGGTAATTGGTTATTTGTCTCAAATTTCTGAGAATGGGAATAACGCCACTTACGTGATTAACCATCCAAACTCGCTGGTCTCGGAGAGTTTCAGATCGCTCCAATCCAATCTTGAATTCTTTCAAGCGTATAACTCTGCCAAAACGATTTTGATCACAAGCCCCACACAGGGAAATGGCAAAACAACAATCGCTGTAAACTTAGCTTTATCCATGGCGATGAGCGGCCAGAAAACGATCCTGGTTGATTCTGATTTGCGTCGGCCCACTGTGCATGCCGTACTTGATATGTCAAAAGCCCCCGGACTTTCTGATTTAATTCGAAATAAGATGAGCGCGGCTGAAACCATTAGGCCGATAAAGGACAATAAGGCGGAAGTAATCACGGCAGGAAATGTGCCTCCAAATGTTACCGAAGTTGTCGGTTCGAAGAGAATTTCTGCAATATTGAATGATCTAAAAGACGATTTCGAAACCGTGATTGTTGATGCTCCACCTCTGGTGATCTCAGATTCTTATAACCTTGCATCCAAGGTAGATGGTGTCATTTTGGTGCTTGAACCGGGGCAAACTCGTGAAGAACAGGCCAGGGTCATCAAGGAACAACTTACCCGGGCGGGTGCAAGAGTGATTGGCGTTGTCTTTAATCGAATAACGGAGGCCAGTGCCAAGAGTTATGGTGATACTCAATATCTATCCATGTATTCACCACAGCACTATAATGATTATGTATCCAGTTCAACTCAACCGAAGGAGACACCATCAGTTTCATCCTCGAAAAAACTACTCGCATTTTTTGAGCGTGGGGAGGTTCCTCCCGATGTCACTACTTCATTGGAGGGTGCCTTTAATAAATTCCAGAAGCAAAGGCAAGGACTTGGCAACCGGTTTCGCAAGGCACCGAAAAAACCAAAATAGTTCAGAATACTTTTATTGATTTGACTGAACAGCCTCCTTATCAGGGGGCTGTTTTTATTCCTGACGAACAGTGTATACTCGGAAACATGAAAAACAAATACCTTGTTCAGTTTATTCTTTTAATGTTGTTGGTTTGTACTTTCTTTCTGATTTGGTGGAGGATTGGTCAGGTGGAGCTTCCTGATGTGAATATGAGTGCCATGGGTTCCGAAACGGTGCGCGCCCGTGTAATTGCAGTTGTTGAGGATGGTGAAATAGATCTGGGTGGTGTTGTTCAACGGTATCAAATTGCACGTGTTGAGTTAATGGAGGGGGAGTATCAGGGCATGATCATGGAAATGGATTATGGCAAACGGCAGGTGTTATCAAGCGCGGTCTATCTTCAGATCGACGACGCGATCCTGGTGACAGTTGGTTCACGCCCCGATGGAACAGTGACTGTTTATTTTGCGGATTTTGTCCGCACCGGCCCTCTTCTTTGGCTCACTGCCATGTTTGCCGCGACCATCCTCATCATCAGCCGCTGGAAGGGTTTGCGTTCCCTGCTCAGCATGGCTTTCAGCCTTATCGTTATCATAAGTTATATCATTCCAAATATACTGACGGGTAAAGACCCATTGCAGGTAAGCGTTATTGGGTCTATTGTTTTACTCACTGTAACGCTTTATTTGACCTACGGGTGGAACCTCAAAACCCATGCCGCTGTGATCAGCATGATCATCGTTTTGCTTATCACCGGGGTTCTGGCGGGTGTCTTTGTAAATTTCACACGGTTGACCGGTTCCGGGGATGAGAATGCGCTTTTCCTGATCCAGATGCTTAATGCCCAAATCAATTTACGCGGCTTGTTACTTGGCGGTATGATCATCGGTGCGCTGGGTGTGCTGGACGATCTTGTCACGACCCAGGCTTCTGCTGTGTTTGAATTGCATCACGCAAACGAAGCTCTCGGGTTCGGCGCCTTATTCCAATCGGCAATGCGCATCGGGCAGGACCATGTGGCGGCTACAGTAAACACGCTGGTTCTGGCTTATGCGGGCGCGTCGCTTCCCATGTTGCTCATGTTCTCGCTTGGACGCGGGGATTATGGCTATCTGGTCAATTTCGAGTTTGTGGCGGAGGAGATCGTGCGCACACTGGTCGGTTCGCTTGGTCTGGTGGCGGCAGTGCCACTTACAACGGCCATTGCCATTCTCTTCGCTCTCAGGGCTGATTCGCTGGGGAAGTGGAGGCAGGTTCTCGGTCCAGAGGGAAGCGGTGAGGCGCATAGTCACATTCGTTAGGTGCAACTTTTCGTTTTGTCCAGCGTACAGTAAGTACAAGGAGCGCGAGTGAACGACGAACTAACCTGGGTTATACAGGCTCAGCAAGGTAGTGACGAAGCGTTTACAAAGCTCGTCGAAGAACATCAGACTCACGTCTATAACCTTTGTTATCGGATGTTGGGTGAACCTGAAGCGGCGGAAGATGCCGCACAGGAATCCTTTCTGCGTGCCTATCAGAATCTGCATCGCTTTGACCAAAGCCGGCCATTTCCGACATGGTTGCTTTCGATTGCCGCGCACTACTGCATTGACCGGCTCCGGCGGCGCAAACTTTCGATGTTCTCTTTGGATGAGGAAAACGATGAAGGCGCCACCTATGAGATCGCGGACCCCGCCTCACCCGACCCGGAAGTTGAATCCGTTAAACACGAGGAACGCGACCGCCTTCATATCCTGTTGAAGGATCTCGACGAGACCGACCGTGCCGCCATTATCATGCGTTACTGGTACGACTACTCCGAAGTGGAGATCGCTGAATCCCTGCGTTTGACAGTGAGCGCTGTGAAAAGCCGCCTGCATCGCGCGCGTCGTTCGCTGGCAGGCATGTGGCAGGAAGAGGGGCCACGCACTCGCCCCGAAAGGAGACCCCATGAATCACCGGCCTTTTGAAGACTGGCTGTTGAATGACATGCCTATTACTATAGAACAGAAGCGTGAGCTGGATGAGCACGTACGAACGTGTGCTTATTGCGCCGCGCTTTCTGAAACGGGTTTGGTATTGCACTCGGTAAAGAAAGTTTCACCCCCGGCAGGGTTTACCCAGCGCTTCCAGACTCATTTGGCTGTACGCAAGCTGGCGGACCGCCGCCGTAGATTTTGGGGAGCGATCCTGTTCACTCTCGGTGGCTTTGTCCTGCTGGTTGTGCTGGCGTTGCCTTATCTTTTGAGTTTCTTCGCTTCACCTGCAACCGGGATCTCTGCACTTGTGGAGTGGGGGATATTTCTTATCACCACACTACAAGCACTGGCTCAGGCTGGTTCCGTGCTCTTGAACGTGATTCCTGGTTTTCTATCTCCATTTGGATGGATGGTGTTGATTTCAGCATTTGCCGGGATCAGCCTGCTTTGGTCAGTATCAATATGGCGGTTCTCCCGTGTTCCGCAAGGAGTGTGATGTATGAAAAAAATGTATAGGTTCCTGACTTTGTTTGCTTTGCTTTCCCTGCTGTTTTTGCCGACTGGTGCTGTTCATGCACAGGGATCCGACTCTGGTGGGGATGGACGTGTGATCTTTGGAAGCAACTTTACACTCGAGAGCGGTGAATCCTTCAACGGTGACCTCGTCGTTTTTGGCGGCAATGTGACGGTGGAGGAGGATGCCAATCTGAACGGCAACCTGGTCATATTTGGCGGCACTGTTGATAGCAACGGAAAAGTGATCGGGGATGTCGTTATCATCGGTGGGCAGGTAGAACTCGATGAGAAAGCGCATGTGACTGGTGACGTGGTAACAGTTGGTGGACAGTTGCAACAGGCTGAAGGGGCCCAGGTTGATGGCGAAATTGTAAATAATGTTCAACCGGATATAGAGTTTCCCAATGGCCTAATTCCACCGACGATTAATGTGCCAGATGTTCCGACACCGGTTGTGAACGTGGGATTCAATCCGTTCTGGGAATTTGGAAAGGCATTGGGCTGGTCCATTTTTGTTGCTCTTCTCGGAGCATTGGCCACCTTGTTCTTCCAGGACCGGCTTGGAAGAGTATCACAAGCAGTTGTTGCCCAGCCACTTATGGTTGGTGGCATTGGTCTATTATCCGTATTTGTAGCGGTTGCAATGTTCTTCACCATCATTCCACTCTTTGCACTCGCATTTGCCTGGTTGTTTGGTGTGATCGCGATCGGGCAGGAGATCGGTGAGCGGTTTGCAAAATCCGTCCGCCAGGATTGGACCCCGGTAATCACCACTGGTGTAGGGACGTTTGCTCTTGTGTTCCTCGTATCATCCATCCAGACGGTTGGTGATGTTGCATGGTTTGTCGGTTGTGTTACCTGGATCATCCCTGCTTTGATCGGGTTGCTGGCAATTGGCGCGGTTGTGCTCACAAGAGTTGGGGCACGGCCGATTCAAAGCCCTGCAATGACCACCAACACTCCACCGACAGATACCGGGCAGGTACCACCCGCTTCATAGCCTAAAATACCCACATGATATAATTAATCCGCCCCGTTCTTGCATCGGGGCGGATTAATTTTTTGGAGGATGTATGGCTTTGAAGGAAATTCCAATTCCCAATACGATTATTCATAATTCACCGCCGCCATTGATCGAGATCTCCGGCACGCACCGTGAGATGGGACGACAGATCGGCGAGGCGCGCCGCGAACAGGTGCAACATAGCATCGAGAATGCTCATGTACTGATCGACCAGTCCTACGATACGCTCGAGCTAAACTGGGATGGAGCGAAGATACAGGCAAGAAAATACCTGCCCTTTGCCGAAGAGCGGTACTTCCAGTATGTGGATGAAATGCGTGGCGTTGCAGAAGGCGCGAACGTGGCATTTGACGATATAGTCGTTTTGAACGCAATGGAAGCTGTGACGATGGA
>Ga0184615_10000177_pt1 | contig 39578 bp, 37 predicted proteins | sample PLM4_65_coex_FD_133134 | JGI IMG/M metagenome (GOLD analysis project Ga0184615, IMG submission 133134) | Groundwater sediment microbial communities from an aquifer in East River, Colorado, USA - PLM4_65_coex | ecosystem: Environmental > Terrestrial > Soil > Riparian zone | place: USA: East...
CCACCCTCTGGAGCAAGGGGATCGGCAACGCCTTGCGCATCTGGGACGGTTGGGCGCACGATTGGCAGTACTGGGAGAAGATGATCCGGCGGTATATCGGGGGGCACGACTGATCACGGCTCGATGTCATTGTCATTGTCCAGTGTCATCCTGAGCGAAGCGAAGGAGCCAAAGACGGATCATGCCTCCTTCGCTCCGCTCAGGATGACACAAACCCTATGACAGCATGACACTCAACAGTCCAGCGAACACCTAACGCACCGGTGACCCACAGTATGACAAAAACAATCGGTCTTCTCGTCGGCCGCGAATGGTCGTTCCCGCCGGCGTTCATCGAGGAAGTCGCGCGGCGGAACGCGGGCGTGACCGTCGAGTATGCGAGGATCGGCGCCACGTCCATGGACCAGAGCTTCCCCTACGACGTGCTCATCGATCGGATCTCCCACGAGGTGCCGTTCTACCGGACCTATCTCAAGAAGGCGGTGCTCGACGGCGTCACCGTGGTCAACAACCCGTTCATGTGGAGCGCGGACGACAAGTTCTTCGGCGCCACCCTCGCCACCAGGCTCGGCGTGGCGTCTCCCAAGACCGTCGCCCTGCCGAACAAGTCCTACCTGCCCGGCATCGTGCCGAGCGAGAGCCTCCGGAACCTCGAATTCCCGCTCGACTGGGAGGGAATCGCGAGGCACGTGGGGATGCCGTGCATCCTCAAGGACGCGCACGGCGGCGGATGGAAGGAGGTCTACGTCTGCCGCTCGCTGGACGAGCTGCTGCACCACTACGACCACTCCGGCCTCCTCACCATGGTGGTCCAGGAGTTCATCCAGTGGGGCAAGTTCGTCCGCTGTCTCTGTCTCGGCCAGGAGGAGATTCTCCCGATGCCGTACGACCCGCGCGAACGGCGATATCTGGTGCAGCCCGGGTATCTCTCCCCCGAGCTCGAGGCGCGCATCGTCCAGGACGCTCGGACGCTGGTCCAGGCGCTGGGCTACGACATGAACTCGATCGAGTTCGCGGTGCGCGACGGAGTGCCGTACGCGATCGACTTCATGAATCCCGCGCCCGACATGGACATCAATTCGCTTACGCCGACCTATTTCGATTGGACCGTCAAGGGGATGGCGGACATGGCGATCAAACTGGCCAAGAAGCCGCGACGCCAGTCCCGCGCCCTCAAGTGGGACGCCGCCTTCACCGCCCGGCGCTGAGCCCCGCGCCCCTGTGCAGGACGCGATCGCCTATTACCACGAGCTGCTGACCGACGAGCTGGCCCAGGCATCCGAGGCGATGCTGTCGGACCAGCTTCGCCGGCGCGGCCTCGTCTTCGGCGACCGGCCGGTCGCGACGGTGCTGCGGCCGCGGTTCATGACCTTGGCGCACTACCGCCTGCTCCAGCGGCGGGTCCGGCTCCTCATGCGAGCCTTCGGGAAGGCGTACGAGCGGGCGCTGGCCGACCAGGCGTTCCGCGGGCAGTTCCGGCTGGTGGACTGGGAGGAGCGGCTGATCCGGCACGACCCCGGATTCCGGGAGCCGAGCCCGACGTCGCGGGTGGACGCGTTCGTGATGGATGACGCGGGCACGATGGCGCTCACCGAGTACAACGCGGAAACGCCGGCCGGCGCGGGATACAACGACGCGCTGGTCGCCTCCTTCGCCGACCTCCCGATCATGCGGGCCTTCGGCCGCCGGTACGAGGCGCTGCCGCTCCTCGCCCGGCACGGAGTGCTCCACGTCCTGCTCGACGCTTACGAGGAGTGGTCTGGACGCCGGGACGTACCGCGGGTCGCCATCGTGGACTGGCCGGAGGTCCCGACCCGCAGCGAGTTCGTGCTGTTCCAGGAGTACTTCCGCGCCGTGGGCATCGAGGCGGTCATCGCCGACCCGCGGGAGCTGGAGTTCCGCGGCGGGCGGCTCTACGCCGAGGGCGGCCCGGTCGATCTGGTGTACAAGCGGGTGCTCCTCGCCGAGCTGGTCGAGCGCTGCGGGGTGGACACGCCGCTCCTCCAGGCCGTCGCCGCCAGGGCCGTGTGCATGGTGAATCCGCCGCGGTGCAAGATTCTCCATAAGAAGGCCAGCCTGGCCGTCCTGTCCGACGAGCGAAACCAGCCGCTCTTCGTGGCCGAGGAGCACGAGTCCATCGCGGCCCACATCCCGTGGACCCGGGTGATGGAGGAGCGGCGCACCGAGTACGGCGGCAAGGCGGTGGATCTGGTCCCCTTCGTTCTCGCGCTGCGCCACCGGCTGGTGCTCAAGCCCAACGACGACTACGGCGGCGCCGGCATCGTGCTTGGCTGGGAGACCGACGACGCCGAATGGGAGCGAGCGGTGGCGAACGCGCTCGCGAGCCAGTACATCGTACAGGAGCGCGTCGCGATCCCGTCGGAGCCGTACCCCAGCCTGGTGGACGGCCGCGCCGTGTTCGCCGACCGGATGATGGATACCGCCCCGTTCGTCTGTCACGGGGACTACGCCGAAGGATGCCTGACGCGCCTCTCCACCGCCGCCCTGCTGAACGTCACGGCCGGCGGAGGCTCGACCATCCCGACCTTCGTGGTCGAGCGGCGCTGATTCGATCGGAAAGGAGAACGGGATGCAGCCCCCCTCGCTCACGCTCGGGGTCGAGGAAGAGTATCAGATCATCGATCCGAAGACCCGCGAGCTGACCTCGTACATCACCCAGATCCTGGAGGCGGACCACCGCTTCCTGGAGCAGGTGAAGCCCGAGCTGCACCAGTCCATCGTCGAGGTCGGCACCAAGGTCTGCCGCACGCCAGCCGAGGTGCGGACCGAGCTGGTGAACCTCCGGGGCGCGGTGATCGAGCTGGCGGCGCGGAACGGGCTCAAGATCGCCGCCGCGGGCACCCATCCGTTCTCGTCGTGGATGAAGCAGGAGATCACGCCGCTGGAGCGCTACCTCGGCGTGAAGGAGGACATGCAGGACCTGGCGCAGCGGCTGCTGATCTTCGGGACCCACGTGCACATCGGGATCGAGGACCGGGACTTCCTGATCGACGCGCTGAACGTCTCCCGCTACTTCCTGCCGCACATCCTCTGTCTCTCCACCAGCTCGCCCTTCTGGAACGGGCGCAACACCGGGCTGAAGTCGTACCGCAGCATCGTCTTCCGCGGCTTCCCGCGGACCGGGGTGCCGCGGATCGTCCCCAACTGGGCCGAGTACGCCCATTATCTCGAGACCCTGACCAGCACGGGGTGCATCCCCAACGGCTCCAAGATCTGGTGGGACGTCCGGCCGAACTGGAATTACCCTACACTGGAGTTCCGGATCTGCGACGTCTGCACCCGGGTAGAGGAAGCGGTCTCGGTGGCCGCGATTTTGCAGGCTATCGTGGCCAAGCTGTGGAAGATGCGGCGCGAGAACATCACCTTCCGGACCTACTCCGCCGACCTCATCGAGGAGAACAAGTGGCGGGCGGTGCGGTTCGGTCTGGCGGGCAAGCTCATCGACTTCGGAAAGCAGCGGGAGCTGCCGGCGGCCGACCTCATCCGCGAGTTGCTCGAGTGGTTCATCGGCGACGTGGTGGACGAGCTGGGGAGCCGGGCCGAGGTCGAGTACGCCTACCGGATCCTTGCCGAGGGCTCGAGCGCCGACCGCCAGCTGGCCACGTTCCGCCGAACCGGCGAGCTGACGGCGGTGGTGGACCAGCTGATCGCGGAGACCGAGGAGGGGGTGGTCCCGGGAACCTCGAAGGGGGAAGCGGCGTTGGCGAAGTTGTAGCTGACCTATGTGAGGTCCCTCGCTGCGCTCGGGATGAGGCAGTGGTATCTCGGGATGAGGTAGATGGATCTAATTGCCATTCCGAGACCTGGCCGAGTAAACGAAGAGGAGCAGATGCGCCGCAGACCGATCATCGGCATACCGACCCAGACCCTGCACTCCATCGACGGGATCCCCGAGGGGCTGCCGGAGTCGTGGGTCATGAGCCAGCGCTACTCCCGCGCAGTCGCCGCCGCGGGGGGGCTGCCGGTGATGATCCCGTTGCTGGAGGACGAGGACACGCTACGCGCGCTCTACGACCGGATGGATGCCATGTTCCTCCCCGGCGGCGTGGACCTCGATCCTGCGACCTACGGCGAGTCGCCGCTCCCGACCTGCGGCCGGCTCGATCCGGCGCGCGACCGGGTCGAGCTCCGCTTCGCCGGCTGGGCGATCGCGGAGGGAAAGCCGCTCTTCGGGCTCTGCCGCGGCCTCCAGATCGTGAACGTGGCGCTCGGCGGCACGCTCTACCAGGACATCGCGGCGCAGCGCAGCGATGCGATCAAGCACGACTACTTCCCGACGGCCGGCTACTCCCGAGACCATCTGGCACACCAGGTGACCGTCGCCTCCGGCTCCCGCCTCGATGCGCTGGTGGGCACCGCGCCGCTCAAGGTGAACAGCATGCACCATCAGGCGGTCAAGGACCTCGCGCCGGGCCTGGTGCCCACCGCGGTGGCGCCCGACGGTCTGATCGAGGCGCTCGAGTCCCCGGGCAAGCAGTTCCTCCTCGGTGTGCAGTGGCACCCCGAATCGCTCACCGACCGCGATCCCCGCATGCACCGGCTCGTCACCGGGTTCGTCGAGGCCGCCTCCAGGTAGTAACTTCCGGTCGCAGCGTTCGACGACCGGAGCAGGCATGGCGAACCAGGTGCACGAGCAGAATCCCCGCATCAGACTGACCGCGTTCTCCCACGGGGCGGGCTGCGCCTGCAAGCTCGGCCCCGGTGAGCTGTCGCAGGTCCTCCACCATCTGCCGGGGGTCGTCGATCCGCGGGTGCTGGTGGATGCCGCCACCCGCGACGACGCGGCCGTCTTCCGGCTCTCCGCCGACCGGGCGCTGGTCGCGACGGTGGACTTCTTCACTCCCATCGTGGACGACGCGGCCCAGTGGGGCGCCATCGCGGCCGCCAACGCCTTGAGCGACGTGTACGCCATGGGCGGGACGCCGCTCTTCGCGCTCAACCTGGTCGGCTGGCCCCGCGAGAAGCTGCCGTTCGATCTCCTGGGCGACGTCATCAAGGGCGCCTCGGAGGTCGCCGAGCGCGCGGGGTGCGCGATCGTGGGGGGTCACTCCATCGATTCGCTCGAGCCGCTCTTCGGCATGGTCGTCATGGGAGAGGTGCACCCCGACCGCATGTTCACCAACGCCGGAGCCTGCGCCGGCGACGTGCTGGTGCTCACCAAGCCGCTCGGCACCGGCATCCTCACCACCGCGCTCAAGCGCGACGCGATGATCGAGGCCGGGATGGGTGATGCGGTACGCTCCATGACCGCCCTCAACGACGGCGCCGCGAAAGCGGCGCTCCGGGTGGGCGTCAGCGCCGCCACGGACGTGACCGGCTTCGGGCTGCTGCGACACCTTGGCAATATGCTCGCCGCGAGCAATGTCGCGGCGGAGGTGGCCTTCGAGGCCCTGCCGCTCCTCCCGCACGCCTTGAACCTGGCCGCGCGAGGCATCGTTTCCGGGGGAACCCAGCGAAACCTCGAGGCCGCCAAGGATCTCGAGTGGGCCGACGACCTGGCGCTCCACGAGAGGGTGCTCTGCGTGGACGCTCAGACCTCCGGCGGCCTTCTGCTCGCAGTTCCCAAGGAGAACGAGGCCGCTCTCCTCGACGCCTTGCGCGAGGCGGGCACGCCGGCGGCGGCGGTGATCGGCCGCCTCGTCGCCGGGCCCGCCGGCCACATTCGCGTGACACGCCGGCTCTAGCCGGCCCCCGCCATCGAGTCCGATGCCTCTCCGCTGGACGACTCAACGCATGGACCAGCTCGAAAACGCCGTCCGCCGCGGCCTTCGCGTCGCGCTCTCGCGCCGGGGGACGGAGTACATCGTGGTCGCGCTCCGCATCACCACGGTGGGGCGCCGGGAGGCGCTGATCGGGCGCCTGCCCATGACCGGCGAGGATCTTCCCTTCCTGCTCCACGAGATCGACCATTTCCAGGTGATCGATTGAGCGGACCCATCGCGATCCTCCACCTCGATGAGAGCTGTCTCGGCAATGGACGCGAGGGCGAGAACCCGGGCGGCGGAGGCGGACTGATCGAGGTCCGGAGCCGGAGCGGGAGGATCGAGCGCCGCGACTTCTTCCTCCACGAGCCGGCGACGACCAACAACCGGATGGCGTTGCGGGGAGCGACGGCCGCCCTCGACCTCCTCGCCCGGAAGGGCACGCGGTTCGCCGCGCTGATGGTGTCCGACTCGCAATACCTCGTGAAAGGCATGCGGGAGTGGGTCGGGGGGTGGAAGGCGCGCGGCTGGACGCGGAAGGGCGGTCCGATCGAGAACCTGGAGCTGTGGAAGGCGCTCGACGCGGCCGGCAGGAAGCACGACGTGCAGTGGGCCTGGCTGCGGGGCCACCGCCGGCATCCGAAGAACGAGTATGCCGACTGGCTGGCCGTTCGCGCCGCGAGAGAGCAGCGCAGCACCGACGGAGCGGTGGACTCCGAGTTCAACGAGTGGCTGGCGGCGGAGCAGGAGAAGGGGTTGTATGCCGGTCATGATCCGGACTTGGGCTTCGCGAAGCTCGAGGAGCGGGTGGCATCGGGTGAGCGGTTCCCGCTCCTGCTCGAGGAGTGACTGTCGAGTCGCATTCTGGGCGAAGCCACTCATTGTCATCCTGAGCGAAGCGAAGGAGGCGAAACGAGGCTATGGCTCCTTCGCTTCGCTCAGGATGACCGGCGACCGGCGACCGGCGACCGGCGACCGGCGACCGGCGACCGGCGACCCGAAGTACTACTCCCCGAGCCCGTAGCTCACCATCAGCCGCCCCGTCACCGCGTCCCCCGGCGAGGCGTAGATCTCCCCGGAGACGTCCACCGATGGCGTCGCGGCCCACGTCGCCCCTCCGAAGAGGGCCCCGCGATTGAGGTCCACCTCCACCCGGCTGTCGTCGAGCTGATCGAATCGGTTGGTGAAGTTCACCCGGAAGCGCGGGTACAGCAGGTTGAGCCCGCCGCCGACGAACGGCCGCACCCGTCCGCCGGCCAGCGACCACCCTAGCGCGGCCTCCGCGCCGACGATGTTCGGATGGTAGGCATCGTCGGAGCGGGTGCCCTGGAAGCACTCGCTGCTCTCATCCTCCAGCGCTTCGTCGTTGCAAGTGATCGGCGCGCGGATGACGCCGAACGTCCCATGGAGCCGCAGCGCGAGCCGAGTGCCGGAGTGCCCGATCGGCATCGAGCGCTGGAGCGAGAGGCCCGCGAGGTTCGCCTTCACGCCGCTGAGCCGGATTGGCGGCACCCAGCTCGCCTCCGCGGAGAAGCCAGCCGGCAACGCCAGCCGGACCCTCGGCCGGGGAAAGGCCGGCAGCAGGTCGGTGTTCTCCGGCCCCTTCCCGGGCCGGCAGATGGTCGGCGTGCCGATCTCCTCGTCGATGTTCGGGAGATAGGTTCCTTCGACCCCGACGCGCACCGTGCCGGCCTCCGTCTCGTCCAGCGCCTCGATCATGCTGAACGCCAGCGGCACCGAGAACGCGGCGAAGAGCTGCGCCTCGTTGGAGTCGTCGGGCGGAAAGCAGTCCACTTGCGCCGCGGCGATCGTGGGGCGGCAGAGCAGCAGGGCGCAGAACGCGGCGAGCCCGCGTCGCATCCGGGACTCCTTGCTTGACAGTGGCGGGGGACCTTCCGTAAGCTGCCGTACCGATGCGCAATGCGCGAGGGGACCAGTGACCGACGTCGAGCGATTCTTCCGCCGCTTGGTCAGCAATCTGACCGCGACCGATCCGGCTCGGCTCCACCGACCCGTGCCCCTCGACGAGATCTCCGGCGAGATCCTGCCCTACCGCACGAATCGCCGGGCCCTCCAGCTCGACACCAGCGAAGACTACGAATTGGTGCTGCTCCGCCTCTGTGCCGGCGAAGGGAGCCTGGTCCGGACCGAGCCGGAGGAGGCCAGGGCACGCTTCGCGCAGGAGATCAGGAGCGCGAACCCTGATCTCGACGTGCTTCACGCCTTCGAGAACGTGCAGGTGACGCTCAGGGCCGAGTCGCTGGCGCGCGCACTCGAGGCCGGGCCCGAGCCCTCCTATGCGCCACCGGGCCGGCATGCCGAGCCGGAGCCGAAGCTCGTGCTGGGGGCGGCTCAGTTCGACGACCTGCCCGGTTTCAGCGAGGCCGAGCTGCCCGGGGTCGAGGCGCTCCGCGAGCTCCCCGGCGCCGAGGAGCTCCCCGAAGCCGAGGAGCTCCCCGACACCGACGAGCTGGCCGAGACCGGCGGGACTCCCGGCGAGGAGACCGGGCCGTCCTGCATCTATTGCGGCGGCTCTCTACCGGTTCACCGACCGGTCAATTTCTGCCCCCACTGCGGGCAGAGCCAGACGCAGATCCTCTGTCCCGAATGCCGCAGCGAGATCGAGCCGGGATGGAGGCACTGCGTCAACTGCGGCGCGGCCGTCGGTGAGGGGTAGGGTGTGACGACCTGGAGCACGACGCTCAGACCGAAGGACGTCCTCTCCGTCATCCTAGGCGGCGGCGCCGGCACCCGGCTCTTCCCACTCACCAAGGACCGCGCCAAGCCTGCGGTCCCGCTGGGCGGGAAGTACCGGATCGTGGACATCCCGATCAGCAACTGCCTCAACGCCGACCTCCGGCGGATCTTCCTCCTCACCCAGTTCAACAGCAGCTCGCTGCATCGCCACGTCCAGGACAGTTACCGCTTCGACAACTTCGCCCACGGGTTCGTGGAGATCCTGGCGGCGCAGCAGCGCACCGAGAGCGAGAGCTGGTACCAGGGCACCGCCGATGCGGTGCGCCAGAACCTGGTTCACCTCGGCGACTACCCGCACCGGCTTGTCCTCATCCTCTCGGGCGACCAGCTCTACCGGATGAATTTCCAGCTCCTCCTCGAGCGCCACGTGGCGAGCGGCGCCGAGGTGACGGTCGCCACGACGCCGGTCCGGCCCGAGGCCGCCCACGCCTTCGGGATCATGGGGATGGCGCCCGACGGCCGGGTCGTCCGCTTCGTCGAGAAACCCTCCGACCCCGCGGTCCAGGCCTCGCTGCGGGCGGACTGGAGCCGCGTCGAGGAGCTGGAAGAGCCGGTGGACCCGGACGCGCTGCCGGCGTCCATGGGCATCTACGTCTTCGACCGCGCCGTCCTTGCCGAGGCCCTCGCTGGCGCCGAGGCGGACTTCGGGAAGCACGTCATCCCCAAGATCATCGGGACCCACCGGGTGCACGCCTTCCAGTACCAGGGATACTGGGAGGACATCGGGACGATCCGATCGTTCTACGAGGCCAATCTCGACCTCTGCGCACCGCTGCCCAAGTTCAACTTCTACGACGCCACCTCGCCGGTCTTCACCCACGCGCGCTATCTCCCCGGCACCAAGATCATCAAGAGCCGGATCGAGCAGTCGGTCATCGCCGATGGCTGCATCATCAACGACGCCGTCATCGAGCACTCGCTGGTGGGAGTGCGCGCCCGGATCGAGGCGGGCGCGACGATCCGCTACTCGCTCCTCATGGGCGCCGACTATTACGAGACGCCGGACCGCGCCCCGCCGATGGGGGCGCCGCCGATCGGGATCGGCCAGGGGACCTCGATCGAGCGGGCCATCGTGGACAAGAACGCCCGGATCGGCGATTCGGTGCGCATCTCGCCCGAGGGAAAGCCGCCGCACTTCGACGGGCCCAACTTCTACGTGCGGGACGGCATCGTGGTCGTTCCCAAGAACGCGGTGATCCCCAGCGGCAGCGAGATCTGACGCCATTTCCTTGAAGTGGGTCGGGGGCAGGGCGATATTCCGATCAGCATGTCCTCTGCCTTGTTCCCCCTCGGTAGCCCCCTCCCATGAGCCTCTCAGGTCGCGAGACCGGCGTCGTCTTCCTGTCCGGCGTCCGCACCGGGTTCGGCGGCTTCGGCGGGGCCCTCAAGGACCTCTCAGCCACGGACTTAGGCGTGCTGGCCGGAGCCGAGGCCGTGGCGCGGTCCAGGGTCGCTCCGGCCGACGTGGACCATGTGGTCTTCGGCAACGTCCTCCAGACCTCGGCGGACGCCCCCTATCTCGCCCGGCACGTCGGGCTCCGTGTCGGTCTCCCGATCGAGACGCCCGCGGTCACGGTGAACCGGCTCTGTGGCTCGGGCTTCGAGGCGGTGGCGCAGGCGGCGCAGCAGATCATCCTCGGGGAGTCCCGGGTGGTCCTCGCCGGGGGCACCGAGAGCATGAGTCAGGCGCCGCACGTGATGCGTGGCGCCCGGTGGGGACTGCGGCTGGGAACGCCTCCGCCTCTCGAGGACAGCCTCTGGGAAGCGGTGCGCGACGCCCATTGCGGACTCTCGATGGCCGAGACCGCCGAGAACCTCGCCCAGCAGTATCGGGTAGGACGGGAGGCGGTGGACTGCTACGCCGCGCTCAGCCAGACCCGGGCCCGTGAGGCATGGGCCCGCGGCGACTACGCCGACGAGGTCGTGCCGGTGATGCTCAAGGACGGAACGTCGCGCGAGCCGCGGCCCTGGTCCGCCGACGAGCACATGCGCCCCGACACGACTCCCGAGTCACTGGCCAAACTGCCGCCATACTTCCGGAAGGACGGGGTGGTGACCGCGGGCAACGCATCCGGGATCTGTGACGGTGCCGCGGCACTGGTCCTCACGAGCGAGGGGTATGCGGCCGAGCGCGGTCTCGCCCCGATCGGCCGGCTCGTGGCGTGGGCGGCGGCGGGAGTGGACCCCAGGACGATGGGGATCGGACCCGCGCCCGCGTCGCGGCGTGCGCTGGAGCGGGCGGGTCTCGCGCTCGAGAACATGGATCTGGTCGAGGTGAACGAAGCGTTCGCGGCGCAGTACCTGGCGGTGGAGCAGGAGCTGGGGCTCGACCGCGAGCGCACCAACGTGGACGGCGGCGCCGTCGCCCTGGGACACCCCCTCGGCGCGAGCGGCGCGCGAATCACGCTCCATCTCCTCCACGCCCTCCGGCGGCGCGGCGGCCGATACGGCCTCGGCACCGCGTGCATCGGCGGCGGTCAGGGGATCGCGGTGATCGTGGAGGCGATCTGAGCGTATGGAAATCCTGGTAACCGGACTCGCGGTCGCGGTCGTCTACTCGTTTCTGAGCCTCCGGGTCCTCCGGCAGTACGAGCGCGGCGTGGCCTTCTTCCTCGGGCGCTACTGGGGCACCAAGGGTCCCGGGGTCGTCTTCCTCCCCGCCGGCTTCGCGAGCCAGAAGCGGGTGTCGCTCCGGATCGTGGCGCTCGACATCCCGCCGCAGGACGTGATCACCCGCGACAACGTCTCGGTGAAGGTGAACGCGGTGCTGTACATGCGGGTCAGCGAACCGGCCAAAGCGGTGATCGAGATCGAGGACTACCTCTACGCCACCAGCCAGCTCGCCCAGACGACGCTGCGCTCGGTGCTCGGCGAGGTGGAGCTCGACGAGCTGCTCTCCGATCGCGAAAAGATCAACGCGGTCCTCAAGAAGATCATCGACCAGCGGACCGAAGCCTGGGGGATCGAAGTCTCCGCCGTCGAGGTGAAGGACGTGGACCTGCCCGACCAGATGAAGCGCGCCATGGCCCGCCAGGCCGAGGCGGAGCGGGAACGCCGGGCAAAGGTGATCGCGGCCCAGGGCGAGCTCCAGGCGTCCGAGACCCTGGCCCAGGCGGCACGGAACCTCGCGACCGAGCCCATGTCCCTCCAGCTCCGGTATCTCCAGACCGTCACCGAGATCGCGGCCGAGAACAACTCGACCACGATCTTCCCGATTCCCATCGAGCTGTTCGGCCCGTTCCTCCGCGCGCAGTCGGCGAAGTCCGGGGAAACGGCGGAGAAGGGCGCGCCCGAGGTGCCCGCGCTGAGCGCCGGCGACCTCACCAATCTGATGGCGCAGCTGCGGATCGAGGCGGCCCGCACGCCGTCGCAGGAATAGCATGACCGATGGTACCCCGGCCCCGATCGACCGGGCCGCCCTCGAGCGCATCATTCATCGCGCCGCGGAGCTGCAGACAGCGGAGCGGGAGATCGGCGAAGGGCTGACCCCAGACGAGGTTCTCGCGCTGGGCCGCGAGGTGGGGATTCCCGGGCGCTACCTCCAACAGGCGCTGCTCGAGGAGCGGGCACGGATCGTCGAGGCCGGGCCCGGCGGGTTCCTCTCGCGCACCGTGGGGCCCGCGGCGATCGCCGCGCAGCGGGTGGTCCGGGGCGAGCGCGAGATGATCGAGGCCACGCTGATAGGCTGGCTGGAGAAGAACGAGCTGTTCTCCGTGCAACGGCACCAGCCCGGCCGGATCACCTTGGAGCCGACCGGCGGCTTCCAGTCGGCGTACCGCCGCGCCGTCGGCGCCGTCGGGGGAAGCAAGCGCCCGATCATGCTCGCGCGGGCGGACACGGTCTCCGGCACCGTGCTGGAGCTGGAGCCGGGGTACTGCAACGTCGCCCTCACCGCCACGGCCCGGAAGGCGAGAGGTGAGTCGGTGGGCGGGAGCGCCGCGCTGGCCTCCGCCGGCGTGGTCGGCACCGGCGTGCTCGCCGCCGTGGGAGCCGTCCTACCGGTCCTGCTGATCCCGCTGCCGGTCGCGCTGGGTCTGGGATACATCGCTCTCCGGCGCTACGGCCCGGTCGTCGCCAGGATCCAGCTCGGCCTCGAGCGTGCGCTGGACCACCTGGAGCATGGGAACCGCGCCGAGCGCCACCTGCCCCCGCCACCGCCGCGACTGCTGGACCTGCTGGCGAACGAAGTCCGGAAGGCGCTGAGGCCCTGAGCGACCGGTTGTCATCCTGAGCGGAGCGAAGGAGCGATGACTCGGGTCATGCCCCCTTCGCTCCGCTCAGGGTGACAACCAAGGAGACACTTCATTCCTGAATCGCGCATCACCCGCGTCGGCGTTCTCGGCTGCGGCCTCATGGGAAGTGGGATCGCGCAGGTGGCCAGGGCTTTATGATTATGCCACCGATCCCCCACAGCCCTTCGATCCAGGCCTCCAAGGAGACCAGATGTTCGGCTACGACTGGCCGCGACTGCATGCCGCCCTCAACGACCTGCCGGCCGCCCTTCTGCTGGTCGCGGCTCTCTTCGAGCTGCTGGCCCTGGCGACGCGGAAGGAGAGCTTCCGGCAGGTCTCATTCTGGACGTTGATCGTGGGCGCGATCGGTGGCGTGGCAGCCGTGCTGTCGGGGTTGCAGGCCGAGGAGAGCATCGCCCACGGGGACGCCGTGCATCGGGTCATGGAAACCCACGAGCTGCTGGCCTTCATCACCCTGGGGATCTTCGGCGTCCTGGCGGCCTGGCGCATCTGGCGGGAGAGGCGGATGGGAGCCACCGAGCGGGCGCTGGCGCTGGCGCTGGCACTTGGCGGCGCCGGTGTGTTGATCGCGACGGCCGCCTACGGAGGGCGGCTGGTGTTCGATCATGCCGCCGGCATCCCGACCGAGGTGCTCACCTCCGAGACGGAGCAGCGGACCGAGGGTCACGGGCACGCGCCGGACGAGGGACACGGCGACGGCGATCACGGCGACGGCGATCAGGGCGAGCCTGCGGCTGCGCCGATGGCCGGCGATTCGGCCGCCCCTGCGGCCGCGGCCAGCGACCACGTGGACCCTCCGGGCACGCCGCCGCACGATCACTAGGCCCGTGTCCTCTCGCGCCTGGCTCGCCGCCGCCGCGCTCCTCGCGGCCTGCCGCCCGAACACCACACGGCCGGCGATCACGCCGTACCCGGAGGCGGCCGGCGTCGAGATCCGGCTCCGGCCTCCCGAGGCGACCCGCCGGCTCGCCGAGGCGCTTCAGGCCGACTCGCTCACGCCGGCCCGCGTGCGGCTGCGGGACGGCTACATCGAGACGGCCTGGCTCGATTCCGCCACCGGCCGGCCGACCACACGGCGGCCCATCGGCACCGGGGTTGTGCGGTTGCGGGCCTGGGCCGACCCCGGCCGTCCCGGGAACACGGTGCTCACGGTCGAGACCCTCTACCGTCCGCTCGCGGACCCGTCGCTGCCCGAGCGCGAGCTCGAGCGGCAGGTGCCGCGAGTGCATCCGACGGCGGTGAAGGTCGAGCGCGTGCTGGAGGCGCTGCTCAAGCGGCACGGCGGCCCGCCACCGCCGGCCGCTGAGCAACCCGCGCCCCCCCGGGCGCGGGAGGAAGCGGAGGAGGCGCCGGAGGAACCTATGGACGAGGCATCTCCGGAGTGAGGGCACCGACGGTATGTCACAATAGTTCCTCAGACCACGTACGCCTTCACCCAGTCCTCCAGTTTGGTCAGATCGAGCAGGGCGTCCTTGCACGGCCCCGACGGCAGCGTCATGGTGAGCCCGAGCACCGGCACCTTGCCCGCGACGTCGTGGAGCCCGCTCACCATGTCGCGCTCGCAGGCCACCGCCACCACCGCTCTCGGACGGCGCTCGCGGATGACCCGGCGCGCGAGCTGACCCCTCGTCGCCACGAAGACCGGGACGCCGTACCGGCCGGCGACCCCCAGCACGCCGTCGAGCGTCTCCTTCGAGAGGCAGCGGGGGATGAGCAGCAGCAATTCCCCTTTGCCGACCTTCCGGCCGCGCAGGAGTACCAGCGCGTTGTAGACCTTCACCGCGGCGTTCTCGACCCAGTCGCGGCGGCCGAACCGCCCGGCCACCCGTGAGGTGAGCCGCATCAGGCGCAGGAACGGGCCCCGCTCGGCGAGACGCTCCGGCAGGAGCGCGTGGCCGGTGCCATAAGAAAGGAAGAGGACCGCCCACCACGTCCAGAGGATCGCGGCCGCGATCGCGAGCCCGGCCCAGAGAATCGTGGGGATGAGTGAGTGCAGCAACGCGAGGCGGGGGCCCAGCAGATAGAGCCCGAGGGCTCCGATGGCGAGCGCGGCGGCCAGGGCGGCCGCGGACCACCCGAAGAAGAGGGTCGGCGAGGAATCGTAGTCGCCGCGATTCGGAAGCGGCCGGCCGTCCCACTCGTCCCATTCGTGGCCCAGGCGTCGATCCACATCTATGTGGATCAGTTGGGCGCGCGGGGTCTCCGGCATAGGAAAACAAGATAGTTAGCTTTGGGCGATGCTGCCTCCCCCAGCCATACGGGGCGTCTTCCGCACCGACGAGCGCGCCCGCGCCGCTTACGCCGAGGGAGCCGGCATCTACCGGATCCTTCCCGCCGCCGTCTGTCTTCCCGCCGATCGTCAGGACCTCGTCTCCCTGGTCGGCTGGGCGGCGGCACACCGCGTTCCGCTGGTGCCTCGCGGCGCGGGGAGCGGGATGGGCGGGGGCAACGTGGGCGAGGGCGTGATCGTGGACCTCACCCGTCTCGCCCGCCGCCTGGAGATCCGTCCCGCCGGGCGAGCCGCCGTCACCAGCGCCAACGTCACCCTCGCCGAGCTCAACACCGCGGCCGATGCTCATCGGCTCCGCCTCCCGCCCGATCCTTCCAGCGGACGCTTCGCGACGCTCGGGGGCATGGTCTCCACCAACGCCTCGGGCGCACGTACCGTCCGCTATGGGAGCGTGCGGCGCTGGGTGCAGGCGATCGAGCTGGTGACCGCGGCGGGCGAGGTGCTCGAGCTGCGCCGCGGCGGAGGCTCGGGCGACCGATCCGCGGAGACGATCCGCCGCTTCGAGACCGACGTTGCGCCGGCGGTCACCGCGGCGCAGGGGCTGATCGCCGCACGGTTTCCCAAGACCCGCAAGAACTCCTCCGGCTATGCCCTGGAGGACTGGATCGCGTCGGGCGACCTGGTCGACCTCGTCATCGGCGCGGAGGGCACGCTCGGATTCGTCACCCGGATCGAATGGCAACTGGACCCGCAGCCGGCCCACCGGGCGGGGCTCCGGATCGAGCTGCGCTCGCTGGACGACCTGGTGAAGGTGGTGGCCGCGCTCCTCGCGTGCGAGCCGTCCGCGGTGGAGCTGCTCGACCGGACCTTTCTCGAGCTGGTGAGTCACACCGAGATCGGCGAGGGGCTCGCGGGGATCGAGGCGATTCTCCTGGTGGAGATCGAGCGGGCCGACGCCCGGGCACTGCGCCAGGCGGTGGCGCAGGCCGCGGACACAGTGCGGCCCTGGGCGGCGGCGGTGGACACGGCACTCACCCCGGAGAGCGCCGCGCGGCTCTGGGAGCTGCGCCACGCCGCGAGCCCGATCCTGGCGGGGCTGCCGGAGGACCGCCGCTCGCTCCAGGTGATCGAGGACGCCTGCGTGCCGATCGAGCGGATGGGCGACTACATCCGCATCGTCCGGCGGGTGACCTCCGCGCGCGACATCGCGGCAGTGATCTTCGGACACGCCGGCGACGGACACGTGCACGTCAACCTCCTGCCGAAGGTGGGACGGCCGGGCTGGGAACAGGGCGTGGCCGGCGTGCTCGAGGAAGTCTCCGACGCGGTCATCAGGCTCGGCGGCACGCCCTCGGGCGAGCACGGCGACGGCCGCCTTCGCGCCGGTCTCCTCCAGCGGGTCTACGGCGACGAGATCGTCGGGCTCTTCCGCCGGCTGAAGCTGGCCTTCGACCCGCTCGGAATTCTTGCGCCCGGCGTTATCCTTCCGTCCGGCGAGCCGGCCATCACCCGCCTCAAGGTCGGCCGCCAGGCCATCCCGATCCCCGACGACATCGCTCGCGCGCTCCGCGAGATCGAGCGGAAAGGCGGATACGGACAGTGCAGGCTGGAGCTGGCGTGACGAGAGCCGAGAGCTGAGCCCATGGAAATCCTACGAACCCCCCGCGTCACCCTCCTCGCCCGCCCCCAGTTCCTCGAGCCCGCCCATCTGCCGGTGCAATGGCAAGGCGAGGCGAGCGACGGGGAGCGGATCGCGGAGTTCGCCGGCCGGCTCTGCTACATGAGCCAGCACAACCCCGCCAGGCGGACCACAGCCGAATACCTCCGGAACATCCTCGAGCAGGGACACGGGTCGGTCTTCGAGCACAGCACGTACGTCATGCTGATCGAGGGGATCTCCCGCTCGTGCAGCCACGAGCTGGTGCGCCACCGCGCCGGCTGGGGATACTCGCAGCTCTCCCAGCGCTACGTGGACGAGTCCCACGCCGCTTTCGTCATGCCGCCCGCGATCCTGGGCGACGCGGCGCTGGAGTCGGCGTGGACCCGCCAGGTCGAGGCGGCGCAGGCCGCCTACGTGACGGCCGTGGAGCAGCTCATGGCGCGGTACCAGCGGGTGGAGAGCAAGGTCCACCGCCGGAAGATGGCGCGCGAGGCGGCGCGAAGCGTGCTGCCCAACGCCACCGAGGTGAAGATCGTCGCGAGCGCCAACGTGCGCGCCTGGCGGACGATGCTCGAGCTGCGCCTGGGCGAGGGCGCCGAGCTGGAGATCCGCCGCATGGCGGTGGCCTGTCTCCGTCTTCTCCAGCAGGAGGCGCCGGCACTCTTCGCCGACTTCGAGATCTACCAGGCGGAGGACGGCAGCGAGGCGGGACGGGTGGGGTTTCATAAGGTGTAGATGAGGACGGTGTCACCCTGAGCGCAGCGAAGGGGGCATGAGTCGGGTCATGCCCCCTTCACTTCGTTCAGGGTGACAACTTCGACTTTCGAGTTTCGTGGAAAACTATTGTGCCCCTGTCCACTTTTTCTTACTTTAGTCTCGTCGTCGAACCCAACTCGTCTCGGCTCGTCTCTCAGGGACGGCCTTTTTTGTAGAGGGCGCCTTTGGCAGTTCGGATCGGACTAGCCTTCAATCTCAAACCCGAGGCGCCGGCTAACCCAGCCGGGGCGGACCCCTCCTCTCCCTCTTCTCCCGACGAATCCTTCGCGCGAGCACTGCGCGACGATCTCCTTCAGCCCGATCTCTACGTCGAGTGGGACGAGCCCTCCACTATCGATGCGGTGGAGCGCGCCCTCAGCACGGTGGGTCAGGTCTACCGGCTCGAGGCCGACGAGAGCTTCCCCGCGCGGCTCGCGCTGATCCGTCCCGACTTCGTCTTCAACATCGCCGAGGGCCTGTACGGCCCGAATCGCGAGGGCCACGTCCCAGCGATCTGCGAGTTCCTCGGTATCCCGTATCACGCGTCCGACCCGCTGACCCTCGGCCTCTCGCTCGACAAGCGGCGCGCCAAGGAGGTCCTCGCCTATCGCGGCGTCCCGACCGCGCCCTTCGTCCTGGCCAGGAGCCCGGGCGACGCGCGGAAGGCGGACCTCCCCTTCCCGCTCTTCGTGAAGCCCTGCTTCGAGGGCTCCGGCAAGGGCGTCAGCGTGAAGAGCCTCTGTAAGAATCGCTCGCAGCTGGTGCGACAGGTCTCCTCGCTCCTCGCCACCTACGCGGAGCCGGTGCTGATCGAGACCTACCTGCCGGGACTCGAGTTCACGGTCGCGGTGCTCGGCAACGGCGCGCAGGCGCGCTGTCTGCCGATCGTCGGCATGCGATTTGATACACTGCCGCAGGGTGCGCCGCCGATCTACGGCTATGAGGCGAAGTGGCTGTGGGATTCGCCGAGCCATCCACTGGAGATTTTCGACTGCCCGGCTCACATCCCCGAGCAGTTGGCCGGGCAGGTCCGGTCCGTCGCGCTGGCGGCCTACCACGCCCTGGAATGCCGCGACTGGTGCCGCGTCGACATCCGCTGTGACGCCGCTGGTCGCCCGATGGTCGTCGAGTTGAATCCTCTGCCGGGCATTTTGCCCGACCCGAGAGACAACTCTTGCTTCCCCAAGGCCGCGAGGGCCGCCGGGATGAACTATGACGATCTCATCCGCACCGTCGCCGACATCGCGTGGCGCCGGATCAGCGGCCGTTCACTCCTGGCGGAGGTGGCTTGATGCGAGTTGCGATTCTCTACGATGCCGGCAGCGACGAGTGGAGCCCGCAGGACGTCGCGGCGGTGGTGGGGAACGTTCACGAGGTGCGGGACGTGCTGCGGCGGCGGGGCCACGAGGTCGAGCTCCTGCCGGTCCGGTTCGGCGACTTCCGCTGGCTCACCCGCGTCAGGCGCGCCGATCTGGTCTTCAACCTCTGCGAAGGGGTCAACGGCCACGCCCGGTTCGAGGACTACGTCGTGGGCACGCTCGAGCTCGCCGGGGTGCCATTCACGGGATGCCGGCACTGGGCTACCACCATCGCCCACCGGAAGCACATCGCCAACACGCTCCTCTCGGCGGCCGGCGTGCCCGTGCCCGCCTTCGCGCTCGCCCAGGGCAACAAGGCCCCGTCCGACTTCCCGCTCCCGGCCATCGTCAAACCGTCGGCGGAAGACGCCAGCGTGGGGATCGACAACGGCGCGGTCTGCACCTCCAAGCGGGCGCTCAAGAAGCGCGTCGCCCAGATGCTGGAGCAGTTCGAGGAAGTCCTGGTCCAGGAGTACGTCCCCGGCCGGGAGTTCAACGTGGGGTTCGTCGGCAAGCGGATGCTGCCGATCGCCGAGATCCGGTTCGACGGGATGCCCGAGGGCACCTGGCCGATCGTGGGCTACGCGGCCAAGTGGATCCCGGGGAGCCCGGAGGACGAGGGCACCATGCCGGTCTGCCCGGCCGAAGTGCCCGACGAGCTCGGCGCCAGCATATCCAAGGTGGCCCGCGACGCCTGGGAGTACGTCTCCGGCGGCGAGGGCTACGGCCGGGTGGACCTCCGGGTCAACGACGAGGGCCGGGCCTACGTGCTCGAGGTCAACCCCTGCCCCGATCTCTCCAGCAACGCCGGGCTCGCCCGCATGGGGCGCGCCTTCGGCTGGAGCTACGACGACCTCGTGATGCACGTGGTGGACGAAGCCCTCATGCGCTCCCAGAGCCACAGCGCCGCCGCCGCTCTCGTCAGCGGGGTGTCCGCCGCTTGAGCGGCACCCTCACGGCGCCGGCTTTCCGACACCTCACCGCGGCCGATCGCGGCCGCATCGAGGAGATCACCCGTGCGGTCCGGGTCTTCCGCGACGACGAAGTTCCCGTCGCCCTCGAAGTCTTCGACGCCGCCGTCGCCGGCTCGCCCGACTACACCGCGGTAGGCGCGGTGCTCGACGGGCGCCTCGCCGGCTGGATCTGCTGGGGCCCCACCCCCTGCACCCTCGGCACCTTCGATCTCTACTGGATGGCGGTGGACCCGGCGGTGCACGCCGCCGGGATCGGCACCGCCCTGGTGCGGGAAATGGAAGGCCGGCTGGCCGGGTCTGCACGGCTCATCGTCGTGGAGACGGCCGGGCGACCCGACTACCGGCCAACCTGCGCCTTCTACGAGGCCCGCGGTTACCGCCGCGCGGCCGTGATTCCCGATTTCTATGCCCCCGGCGACGATCAGGTCGTGTACGTGAAGACTCTTACGACAGGGTAGCGCGTCATGGAGACCTGGCAGGAAGTCCTCAGAAAGAACTCGATTGCCTCGCTGGAGACCCTGGCCGAGCGGTTCGGCCCGGAGAACTTCCCCGAGCTCGACCGCCTGCGCCTGGCGGCCGACAACTTCGAGTTCCGGATCTCGCCGGCGATGGTGGACCTGATCAAGTCGCCCAACGATCCGATCTGGCGGCAGTACGTCCCCAGCGTCGAGGAGCTGGAGGTGCGGGACGGAATGGTGGACTCGCTCAACGAGGACGCCGATTCCCCGGTCCCCAACATCACGCATCGGTACCCCGACCGCGCGCTCTTCCTGGTCTCGCCGGTCTGCGCCACCTACTGCCGCTTCTGCACCCGCCGGCGGAAGGTGGGCGACCCGGAGAAGATCCCGATGTCGCAGTTCGAGAGCGCCTTCCAGTATCTCGAGCAGCACACCGAGATCCGGGACGTGATCATGTCGGGCGGCGACCCGCTGCTGCTGAACGACCGGCGGCTGGAGGGGATCCTCATCCGGCTCCGGGCGATCCCGCACCTCCAGATCATCCGGATCGGGAGCCGGATCCCCTGCCATCTGCCGGAGCGGATCACCCCGGAGCTCTGCGCCACGCTCAAGAAGTTCCACCCGCTCTTCATCAACACCCACTTCAATCACCCGGACGAGCTCACGCCCGCGGCGGTGAACGCCCTCGGCATGCTTGCCGACGCCGGCATCCCGCTCGGCTGCCAGACCGTCCTGCTCAAGGGGGTCAACGACGATCCCGAGGTGATGAAGGAGCTGATGCAGCGGCTGCTGATGGCGCGGGTGCGGCCCTACTACATCTACATGGCCGACCAGGTGGCGGGCGCCGAGCACTTCCGGACGACGGTGCAGACCGGGATCCGGGTCATGGAGGCACTCCGCGGCTGGACCAGCGGCCTCGCCAACCCGCACTTCGTGATCGACGCCCCCGGCGGCGGCGGGAAGATTCCGTTGCTCCCCGAGTATGTGATCAGCATGAGCGACGAAGAGGTGGTGCTGAGGAATTTCAAGGGCGAGCGCTACGTGTACCGGCAGCCGCAGGAGGAGCTCGCCCTCTCGAGAAAGCGCCGTTCGCGGCCCAAGCGAAAGACGGCGTAGGTCATGGTGTGATGGGTGTGCTGGTGTCATGGTGTCACCCTGCGCTTCGCTCAGGATGACACACATGACACACCGACACCACCCGATCAAGGCCCATTCGCCCGCCACTCCCGCAACCCACTCGCCCAGCCGTACGGATCGATCTCGACGTTCTCGATCCGTCGCGCCGCGACGGCCGTATTGGCCGGGGCGTACAGGAAGATCGCCGGCGCGTCCGCGTTGAGCGTTTCCATCGCCTCACGGTAGAGCGCGGAGGCTTTCTCGACCCCCGGCTCCCGGCCCGCTTGGGCGAGCAGGGAATCGAACGCGGGGTTGGAGTATCGTCCGTAGTTGATCGCCGCCCATCCCGATCTGCTCCACTGGTCGGCCAGTCCCCGAGGTGTAGGCTCGTCCAGCCACGCGCCGATGTAGCTGTCGAATCGTCCCTGCCCGAGCCGTTCCTGGAACACGGCGAAGTCCACCGCGGTCACCGTGACGTCGGCGCCGAGCCGGCGCCAGGCTTCCTGGAGCTGGACCGCGAGCTGCCGCCGCGACCCGCTGGTGCTGGGCACCAGGATGTCGAACGCGAGCCGCTGGTTCCCCCGGCGGCGGACGCTCTCGCCGTTTCGGAGCCGCCATCCCGCCGCGTCCAGGGCCTTGCTCGCCGCCGCTGTGTCGTAGGGCAGGGTTTGGATGCCGTCGCTCCAGATCCAGAGTAGTTGCGATATGGGGCCCGGCGGCGCTTTTGCGTCTTCGCCGAACACCGAACGCGCCAGCACCGACCGGTCCACCCCGAGCGCAAGCCCCCGCCGCGTCTCCCGGTCGGCCAGCAGCGGATGCGGCCCGCGCCGTTGCCGGTCGTAGAGGTTGAATCCGAGGAAGCCGTACGCCGCCGAGGGATAGGAGATCAGCCGGAGCGTCGAGTCCGCCGCGGCCCTCCGGGCTCGCTCGGGGCCGATGGCGGTCTCCAGCAGGTCGGCCTCGTGACTCAACACCAGGTTGAGCGCCGCGTCCGGGTCGGTCGTGAAGCGCCAGATTGCGCGCCGGATGCCGGGCCGATCGCTGCTCATCGAGTCGGCCGAGAGGATGAGGAACTGGCCCCGCTCCCACCGCTCCAACCGGAATGGGCCGCTGCCGATGAGGCGCGCGGTGCTCGTGTCCGCCCCCCACAGGGCCCGAGGTACACCCTCCCACACATGCTTGGGGATGATGCGCACGTGGTACGTCGCGTCGTAGAGCTGTTCGGGCGACGGCTCGGCGAATCGGATCAGAAACCTCGCCGAGTCTTCCGGAATCACCTCGACCTTTCCGGCCAGGTAGGGCTGGGGGATCGAGCCGAGGGCGGAGTCGCTGAACGCCTCGAAGGAGAACCGCACGTCTTCGGAAGTGACCGGCCTGCCGTCGTGCCACCGGGCATCGGGCCGGAGCCGAAAGCGCCAGGTCAGCGAGTCCCGCCGCTCCCACTCCGCGGCCAGCGCGGACCGGTAGGCGGCGGTGTCGATCGGCGCGCCGCCAGGCGCGAGCACGGCGAGCCGCTCGAAGATCTGATCCCCGATGTCTCGTCCGACCGACTCATCCACCAGCGGTGGCAGGATGGTCGCGGGCTCACCGATGGCGGCCACGACGACGGTGTCGCAGCGGGCGCAGGTATCCTTCTCGCTGCAGGCGGCGAGCGCCAGGACGATCGGCCCGAGCAGGCTCAGCCCGGTGGGACGGGGGAATCGCACGCGGCTCCTCGTGACTCGACGGATCGAGCAGTGAATGGCAGTGGGAGTTGGAGATAGAAAGTAAGGACACCGGTCAGCCGTCCTGCAACGGTCCATTCCAGGTCGCAACAAAACGTTACAGGCCGAAGTAGGCGGCGATCGGGGGACTTCTGGAATTCTTTACAACACAACATCTTACCTCACCGGGTAGAGCGGCACACCGGTTGCCTTGCAAAGGGCTGTCAGTCATCAATGCCCTTACCCGGAGAGACCAATGCGCAGCGCGACGATCAACCAGACTCTTTGCGCCGCAGGGCTGGCCGCGCTGGCGGCGGCCTGCAGCGATGCCGGGGGGGCACCCTCGGGCGAAGCCCAGCTTGCCTTCAATGTCGCGACCCGTGCTCGGCCCGCGTCTTCCGTCGCGGCGCTCGCCGCGGTGGTGGCCCCGGAGACCTACACCGACGCGGCCGGCAACGCGCTGACGTTCGACCGCGTGCAGATCGTGCTGCGCGAGGTCGAGCTGGAGAACGAGGCCGTAAACGGCGGCTGCGAGAATACCGCCGGCGACGACCATGAAGGCTGCGCCGAGGTCGAGATCGGTCCGTTCCTGGTGGACCTGCCGCTCGGTACGCCCGGCGCTGCCCGGGCCTTCACCGCGACCGTGCCGGCGGGGACCTACGACAAGGTGGAGTTCCAGATTCGCGAGCCGGACGACGACCCGGAGGACCAGGCGTTCCTCGCCGAGCACCCCGACTTCGCCGACATCAGCGTGCGCGTCGAGGGCAGCTACAACGGCACGCCGTTCACGTTCACCAGCGATCTCGAGGCGGACCTGGAGCTCGAGCTCGGCACGCCCATCGTGATCGACGGATCGGCCGCGACCGATCTCACCTTGCTGGTAAACCTGGACGCCTGGTTCCGGGGCGGCGACGGAAGTCTGCTCGACCCCGCGACCGCGGACCCGAACCTGGTCGCCGACAACGTGCAGCGCTCCTTCGAGGCCTTCGAGGACGAAGACCACAGCGGCTCCGACGACCACGGGGAGGACGACGGCCCCGACGAGGGCGGTCCCGACGATGAGGGCCCGAGTGGGTCGGACGATATCTGAGCTGGGCAACGGCAGCGGGCTCGCCGGTCCGCGGTCGCGGGCGGGCGAGCCCGGGCCTTCCGACCCAGGCGGCAATCCTGCGGCAGGAGGGCTCGGTGGGACGTGAGTGGCGGGTGGGTCTCCTCCTGTCCTCGGACAGCTTTCGCAGCGCCGTGACCCAGCTGGTGTCGGAGCTTGGCGGGACGGCGCTGGAGTTCCGGCCGGAGGAAGATCGGCCTCTGCCCCAACACGACGCGCTGCTGGTACTGGCGGGCGGGGCGGAGGGCGAGGGGCTCGACCTCCTGGCCGAGTGCCGGACGTCGGTTCCGCGATTCCTGATCGGCGCCGCGGCCGACCATCGGATGGCCGCGGCGGCCCTGCAGAGCGGGGCGCGGGACTACTTCGCGCTGCCGGCGGATTTCGACCTGCTGCGCCGCTCGCTCGAGCGGCTCGCGCAAGAAGCGGAGGGCCGCGAAGAGGCGGGACGCTTCGCCGAGGGAGAGCGCCGCGCAACCGGCTTCGAAGCCATCCTGGGCTCGAGCCTCTCGCTGCGGCGGACGCTGGAGCAGGCCGCGCGGGTCGCCGCGCACCGCGATCTCTCCGTCCTGATCGGCGGGGAGACCGGCACCGGGAAGGAGCTGCTGGCCCGTGCGCTTCACTACGGCAGTCCGCGAGCGAGGGAGCCGTTCGTGGAAGTGAACTGCGCCGCCATCCCGGCGAACCTGTTGGAGAGCGAGCTCTTCGGGCACGAGCGCGGGGCCTTCACCGGAGCCGTCGCCACCAAGCCCGGGCTCTTCGAGCTGGCGCACGGCGGCACGCTCTTCCTGGACGAAGTCGCCACCTTGCCGCGGGAGCTGCAGCCCAAGCTCCTCCGGGCGCTGGAGAATCGCTCGATTCGGCGGGTGGGGGGCCAGCAGCCGAGAGAGGTGGACGTCCGGGTGATCGCGGCGACGCACGTCGAGCTGGGCCAGGCGGTGCGCCGGGGCGAGTTCCGTGAGGACCTGTACTACCGGCTCAACGTCGTGTTGCTGGTTCTGCCGCCGCTCAGGGAGCGCGAGGGCGATGTGGAGCTGCTAGGCCGCACCTTTGTCGAGCGGATCGCCACCGGTTACGGGCTCCCCGTGCCCGAGCTCTCCCCGGCGGCCCTGTCGGCCCTCAGGGCGCATCGCTGGCCCGGCAACGTGCGGGAGCTCCGGAACGTGTTGGAGCGGGCGGTAGTGCTCTCGCCACCAGGCACGCTCGCGCTGGAACCGCTGGACGAACGGAGTGAGCCGCCGGCCGCCGGGGGAGGGGCGCTGCCGTTTCCCGCGGCGCTCGACGAGGTGATCCGCGCCGCGGTCGTGGCGACCCTCGAGCTCACCGGCGGGAACAAGAGCGAGGCCGCGCGGCGGCTGGGCATCTCGCGGCCCCGGCTGCAGCGACTACTCGAGGGAAAGCTGGATTGACACCCTAGGGGCATCGAGAGGATACCCATGCGTGCACGGTTACTGGTAGCAGCGTTCGCCGCCCTGACATTGGCCTGCTCGGACTCGGGTGGGCCCAACGATAACGAGCCGAGTAGGCCGCCGTCGGAGCTCAACATCCTCCGGCTGAGCGACACCAGTCCGCCGCTCCTCAACCCGGTGGTGAGCTTCTACGCCGTGCGCGGCGAGGACAGCGAGGCCCGCATCTTCTTCGACAACGGTCAGGGGGGCCAGGGCGAGGAGTACCTGCGTCTCAAGCTGGACGACGCCTCGCTTCTCACGTATCCCGACGGCACCGAGTTCGTGGAGGGTGACTCCGTCCTCATCACGATCCGGGTCGTGGATCCCGCGCAGACGCTCTTCGAGCTGGAGCCGAGCGGGCTGAAGTTCAGCCCCGACGATCCGGCCGAGCTCAAGATCCGCTATCAGGAGGTGGATGACGACCTGAACGGGGACGGCGACGTGGACGTAGACGACCTCGAGCTCGAGCTGACGCTGGCGATCTGGCGCCAGGAATCGCCGGGAGATCCGTTCGTCCGGCTCGGAACGGTCCTGCTCGACGACATCGACGAGGTGGAAACGACGCTGGAGGGCTTCAGCCGGTACGCCCTCGCGTACTGAGGATAGTGCCCATATGGTGTCCACGCCTTCCGCCGACGACCTCACCGACCTGCTCCGCGAGCTGGTGCGGACCGGCCGTTTTCGCGAGGCGGTGGAGGCGTACCACCGCGCCGGCGACGCCGCCCCGCGGGCGGATGCCCGGCTCCTGGCGGCCACGGCCGCCACCCGCCTCGGCGAGCTCGACCTGGCCGAAAGGCTGGCCGGCGAGGCGGTCCGCCGTTTCGCCGAGCGGGGCGACTTCGACGGGCGCATGCGCGCGCTCAACCTGCTCGGCGTGATCGGATTCGAGCGGGGGCAGCTCGCGGAGGCCGAGCGCCGCCTGACCGAGGCGCTGAGCATCGCCTACCGGCTGGAGGACAGCCTCGTGGCGGCGCGGGCATGCAACAACCTCGCGTCGGTGATCCACCTCCGCGGCCGACCCGACGAGGCGGTCGGCCTCTACCGTGGGGCCTTGCTCAGCTATCAACGGCTGGGTGACCGCCGGGGGACGGCGGAGACCTATCACAACCTCGGCCTCACCTACCGGCAATTGGCCGATTACGACGAGGCCGAAAAGGCCGTGACGCAAGCGGTCAGGCACGCGGAGTCGGTGGGAGAGCCGACGCTGATGGCGTTGACCTCGGGCGGCCGGGCCGAGCTGCGGATCGATCAGGGCGACGCGGAGCTCGCCCTTCCCGAGCTCGACCGCGCCTCGCGCATGGCCGGGCTGGCCGGGGACGTCATCGGAGTGGCGGAGCTGCGCCGGATCCGCGCGGTCGCGGCCTGGCGAGATGGCCGTTACGACGAGGCGGTGGAGGAGGCGGAGGCCGGCCGCCGTACCGCGGAGGAGCACGACGTGGCCCTGCTCAAGGCCGAATGCGCCGCGCTCGCCGCCCTGGCGTATCGTGCGCTCGAGCGGACCGAGACCGCGGAGGCCAGGCGGGCCGAAGCGGTCGAGGCGTTCCGCGGCCTCGGCGCGGTCAAGCTGCTCGAGCGATTCGAGGAGGACTGGACCGCTTAGGCCGACTCGGGCGACGCGCCTGCGCGGGCGGCCCGCCGCAGCAGCATCCCATAGACCACGAGGTTGACCGCGATCACCAGCGACCCGAGCACGATCTGCACTCCCTGGCTGAGCCCAGCCGGGTAGAGCACCGGCAACAGGTAGTGCTCGATGAACCCGCCCTCGTACCCCGCCTGGCCCGCCGACGCGCGCAGCGACTTCTCCAGCGGCGTGAGCGGGCAGATCCAGCCCCCGAACTCGATCAGCGTTCCCCAGACGGCCGCCGGCAGGTGCACCGCGGCGACCCACGGCCACCGGAGCGCGAGCAGCCCTCCGGCCACCACGAAGACGACGAACAGCGCATGAACGCCGAGCACCAGGTCGGCCAGGATCCGGTACGCCATAGGTCAAATGTAAGGCCGGGGGTCAGGCGACGATCGGGGGATGGTGCGGCGGTGAGGCTGCGACTGCGCTCAATACGCTGTAGGGTAACCGCAACAAGGGCCGACTAGGCCCAGAAAAGTGTCACCCTGAGCGTAGCGAAGGGGACCATGCTGAAATGGTCCCCTTCACTGCGTTCAGGGTGACATCGATGACATCACGCCACCGCGTGCTCTCTCTGGTTCTCCGCCGCCACCTTGGCCGTCACCTCCGGCGGCGCTTCGGCGTAGCCGTGGAATCGCTGGCGGTGGGTGCCGCGGCCGTGGGTAATGGAATGCAGAGTGGTCGAGTACTTGTACAGCTCGGCCTCGGGCAGCACGGCGCGGACCTTGGTGAGCCGCCCGTCGGGCTCGGTGCCCAGGATCTGCCCCCGGCGCGCGCTCAGATCGCCCATCACGTCGCCGAGCACGTCGTCCGGAGTCCACACTTCGAGATCCACCAGCGGCTCCAGCAGCACCGGACGGCACTGGGGCGCGACGTTCCGGAAGCCTTGGATGCCCGCCATCTTGAACGACATCTCGTTGCTGTCCACGTCGTGGTACGACCCGTCGTAGCATTCGGCCTGGAAATCCACCAGCGGGTAGCCGGCCACCACGCCGCGCTGCGCCGCCTCCTGAATTCCCTTGTCCACCGCCGGAATGTACTTGTTGGGAATCACGCCCCCGACGATGCTGTCCACGAACTCGTACCCGCTCCCCCGCGGCCGCGGCGCGAGCCGCACCCAGCAGTCGCCGTACTGGCCGCGGCCGCCGGTCTGCTTCTTGTGCTTCCCCTGGCCTTCGGCCTTTCCCTTGAGCGTCTCGCGGTAGGCCACTTTGGGGCGCGTCAGCTCGGCGTGAACGCCGAACTTGCGCTCGAGGCGGTTCAGGATGGTGTCGAAGTGCCGCTCGCCCATTCCGTGGATCAGCGTCTGTCCCAGCTCCGAGCTGTACTCGAAGTGGAAGGTGGGATCCTCCTCGTGCAGCTTGTGGAGCCCGGCGGCGAGCTTGTCCTCCTCGCCTCGCTGCTTCACCAGCACGGCGGACGTCGCCACCGCCTGGGGCAAGGGTAGAGGCGGCAGGCGCACCGGATGGTCCCGGTGGCAGAAGGTGTCGCCGGTGTGCGTGTCTCGCAGCTTGGCGACCGAGCCGATGTCCCCGGCGTTCAGCCGTTCGACCTCGATCCGCTCCTTGCCCTGCTGGATCGAGAGGTGATTCAGCTTCTCCGCCGTCTCGTGCTCCGCGTTCCAGACTTCCTGCCCGTTCCGTAGCTCGCCGCTGTAGAGGCGAAACAGGGTGACGTCACCCACATGGGCCTCGGAGAGGGTCTTGAACACCCGGCCCACCAGCGGTGCCTCGACCGGCGGCTTCACCTCGGCGGGCGAGGGAAGGAGCTCGACCATCTTCTTGAGCAGCGTCCGGAGTCCGTAGGTGAGCGTCGCGCTGCCGCAGAAGAGCGGGACGATCTGTCCGGCGAGCATCGCCCGCTTCACCGCGCCGATGAACTGCTCGCGGGGAATCTCCTCGCCCGCCAGATAGCGCTCGATCAGCTCGTCATCGGTCGAAGCGACCGCTTCGGTGAGCTGCTCGGTGTACTCCTGGTAGCGCTGCTGGTACTCGGAGGGGATCGGGACGACGTCGTACTCGCTCTTCGCCGTCCCCTTCTTGTAGGAGTGGCAGTGCCCGGAGAAGAGATTGATGATGCCGTGAAAGGCGGGGCCGTCGCCGACCGGCACCTCGACCGGCACCACCTTCGACGTCAGGTGGGCCTTCACGTCCTCGAAGACCCGCTCGAAGTCGGCGTGCTCCTTGTCCATCATGGACACGAAGAGCATGCGCGGCAGGTGCAGGTGATCGCAGACTTCCCAGACCTTCTCGGTGCCCACCTCGACCCCGCCGGTGCCGCTGACCACCACCACGGCGGCGTCGGCCGCGTGCAGCCCGGTCACGACCTCGCCGAAGTAGTCCAGGTAGCCGGGGGTGTCTATGAGGTTGAGCTTGGTGTCGAGCCACTCGGCGTAGCCGAGGGCGAGATTGATCGAGTGCTTGCGGTCGATTTCGTCCGGGGAGTAATCGGTGAGCGTGGTACCGTCTTTGATGCTGCCGTGCCGTCGGCTGGACCCGGATACCCAGGCGAGCGCGTCTACGAGGGACGTCTTCCCACTCGCGCCATGGCCGACGAACGCCACGTTTCGAATGGCGCTGGAGCCATAGACCTTCATGGCCTCCACCTCCTTGGAAGAGTTGGATTTCCAAGGTGAAGATGTTTGCGGCGGTTGTCAAACCCGGGCGTCCGGAGGTCGGACGGCGGCGATGAGTGTGACGAGTGTCACCCTGAGCGCAGCGAAGGGGACCATGCCGACATGGTCCCCTTCGACTTCGCTCAGGGTGACACCACCGGACCCCCCTCGCGTACCGCTACCGGTACCCGGCCGCCTGCAGTTGAAAGAGCTCCGAATAGAGCCCGCCGAGCGCCAGCAGCTCCTCGTGCGTTCCCTGCTCCACCAGCTCCCCGCCCCGCAACACCAGGATCCGATCCGCCATGCGCACGGTTGAGAATCGGTGGGAGATGAGAACCGCCATCCGCCCCCTGGTGAGCTCGGAGAACCGGAGGAAGACCTCGTACTCCGCCCGGGCGTCCAGCGCCGCGGTCGGCTCGTCGAGGATGAGGAGCTGGGCGTCGCGCATGTAGGCGCGGGCCAGCGCCACCTTCTGCCACTCCCCGCCCGAGAGGTCTACCCCGCCCTCGAACCGCCGGCCCAGCATCTGCCCGTAGCCCCCTGGGAGGCGGCCCGCCACGGAGTCCGCCAGACTTCTGCCGGCGGCGCCCTCGATGCCGGCCTGGTCCTCCAGCCGGGTGATGTTCCCGACGGCGATGTTCTCCCGGAGCAGGAAGTCGTACCGCACGAAATCCTGGAAGATCACGCCCACGTTCCGCCGCAGGCTGAAGAGGTCGTACTCGCGCAGGTCCACCCCGTCGAGCAGGATGCGCCCTTCGGTCGGGTCGTAGAGCCGGGCCAGGAGCTTGACCAGCGTCGTTTTCCCCGCGCCGTTCTCGCCCACGAGCGCGATCCGCTCGCCCGGCGTCAGCCTGAAGTCGAGCCCGCGCACGGCCCACTGCTCCGAGCCGGGATACCTGAAGCCGACCTTCTCGAACGTGAACCCCTCGCGAATCGGGGACGGCACCGGCCGCGCGCCTTCGGTGGGGCGGATGCGCGGCTCGATGGCGAGGAAGGTGAACAGGTCGTCGAGGTAGAGGCTCTGCTCGAAGACCTGGGACAACGACAGCAGCACCCGCTGGATCAGGTCGCGGCTCTGGCGGAAGGAGCCCGCGAGGAAGGTGAGCACGCCGATGGTGAAGGGGCCGGCCGGGGAACGGTACCCCGTCACCGTGAGATAGATGATCACCGCGTACGCCCCGTAATAGCCCAGGGTGCCGACCGCGGCCAGGAGGCTCGACACCAGGCTCCGGCGGACCGCGAGCGCCTTGTTCGCCTCGTAGAACTCCCGCGAAAGCCGGTCGTAGCGGCCCACGAGAAAGTCGGAGAGGCCGAAGAGCTTGAGCTCCTTGGCCGAGATGTCGCTGGCGGCGATGTAGCGCAGGTAGTCGAGCTGGCGCCGCTCGGGCGTCCAGGAGTAGAGGAGGGAGTAGCCCAGCGAGGCGAAGTGGGTCTCCCCGAGCAGCGACGGCAGCACCGCGACGGCAAGCAGGACCAGCAGCCACGGGACATACAGCGCCAGCGCGGCACCGAGGGTCACCAGGGTGATCAGGTCCTGGATGGTGGCGAGCAGGAGGGTGAAGAGCCCGATGCGCCCGACCGTCTGCCGGCGGGCCCGCTCCAGCTTGTCGTAGATCTCGGCGTTCTCGAACTGCTCCAGGTCGAGCGTCGCCGCGTGGCGCATCAGCTCGACGCTGGTGCGGTTGGCGAAGAGATCGCCGAGCAGGCTCTCCAGCAGGGCGGAGATCCGGGCGAGCCCCTCGCCCACCAGCGCGATGCCCAGCTCCAGCAGGAGCAGCTCGGCGAGTCGCACCCAGGGGATCGGCCCGCCGGCGCTCACCACCGCCACCCCGTGGACGACCTCGTCCACGATGAGCTTGCCGACCCACAGCACGGCGAGCGGCACCAGCGCCCGCGCGATCCGGAGCACCAGAATGCCCACGACGTACCGGGGCTCGGTCTCCCACACCAGGCGCAGCAGGCGAGGGAGATGCCGCAGCGCCTGGAGCCGCTCCCGCCAGGAGACCTGTGGGTCCCCGGGCCGCCGCCGGCCAGTGGTGTTGGGCCGCACGACGGGGTGTTGAAGCGGCAGGGTCATATCGGAAGGTAATTATCTTCTTCCCATGCCCCGCTCGACCACCGCGCTCGTCACCGGCGCCACGCACGGCATCGGCCGCGCGACCGCGTTCGCGCTCGGCCGCGCCGGCTATCGCGTCGGCGTCTGCGCCCGCACCGCGGACAAGGTCGAGTCGCTCGTGGCGGAGCTTCGCGCGGCCGGCATCGAGGCCGCCGGGCGCGCCGCCGACGTCGCCGATCCCGCCCAGGTGGCGAGCGTGGTCGAGCACGTGTCGAAGGCGCTCGGCGACATCGGCGCCCTGGTCAATAACGCGGGCGTGCTCATCGCCCGGCCGATCGAGGAGCTCACGCTGGAGGATTGGGACGCCACCATGGCCACCAACCTCCGCGGCCTCTTCCTGATGACCCGTGCGGTGCTGCCGCCGATGCGAGCCAAGGGACAGGGCGACATCGTGAACGTGGCGAGCCTCTCGGCCCGCAACGGCTTCGCGGGCGGATCGGCGTACGCTGCGTCGAAGCACGCGGTGCTCGGCTTCGGTCGCTCGCTCATGCTCGAGCTGCGGAAGGAAGGGATTCGCGTCATCACCATCTGCCCCGGGTCGGTGGACACCGGCATGCTCCGCGACCAGCCGATGCTGAAGTCGGATCCCGCCCGCATCCTCCAGCCGGAAGACGTGGCCGAGACCATTCTGCATTCGCTCAGCGTCCCTGAGCGCGCCCTCGTGAGCGAAGTCGACATACGCCCCACCAACCCATAGAGCGCGGGGCGTGTCTCCGATCGCCGTGTCGATGTGCGTCTGCCGCGGAGTGCCGTTCGGCGCTTTGCTGCCGCGGGCCCGGGCCGCGGGGTGGGACCTCGCGGCGGTGATGCGGGAGACCGGATGCGGCGCGCAGTGCGGGCTCTGTCGTCCCTACCTCCGCCGCATGCTGGCGACGGGCGAGACCATGTTCCACGAGCTGCTCTGGGAAGACCCTCGCTGATGGAGCGCTTCGACTGGGCCCGAATCGACACAGCGCGCGTCCTCACTGGGATCGCGGTCGTCGTCGGCTGGCTCGGCATCTACTTCGCCTTCCACGGTCATTGGCTGGGGATCGGGCTCCCGCTGGTCACGACCGCGCTCACTTTCGCCGCCCTCCGGGCGGGTGACACGCGGGCCCGGCGGCGGAGCGCGGCGCTGCGCGACGCCCTCGCCTCCTCCGCCGCCCGCAACCGCGAGCTCGAGCGGCTACACCACGTCGCCGCGACCCTCCTCGTTAGCGGCGAGCTCTCGGTCCTCCTCCAGGAAGTCTCCGACGCGGCCGTGGACCTGCTCCAGGCCGAAGGGGGCGGGGTCGCCCTGGTGGTCGAGGAGGGGCGATTCCTCAAGGTCCAGGCCGCGACGGGAATGCTCGCCGGGGCGCGGGGTCGTCTCGTTCCGTCGGACGGGTCCTTGGTGGGCGTGGTGGTCGCCAGCGGGACTCCTCTCCTCTCCAACGACATGGACGCCGACCCGCGGAGCTACAAGATGCCCGGGTTCGGCATCACGCTGCGCACCGTCGCCATCGTGCCGCTGCGCTCCGCGGGGCTGGTGATCGGCACGGTCAGCGTCTACAACCGGCGCGACGCCCGGCCATTCTCGGAGCACGACCTCCAGCTCCTCCAGATCCTCGGCGACCAAGTGGTGGTGGGCCTCGATCGCGCGTCGGTGCTGGAGGAAAGCCGCCGCAACGAGCGCGCGCTGGCCGCGAAGAATGCCGAGCTCCAGCGCGCCACCCGGCTCAAGAGCGAGTTTCTCGCCAACATGAGCCACGAGCTTCGCACGCCGCTCAACGCCATCATCGGCTTCTCCGACCTCATTCTCTCGGAGGGCGCCGGCGAGGTCAATCCGGAGCAGCGCGAGTTCCTGGAGGCGGTGCTGCGGAACGGGCGGCACCTGCTCGAGCTGATCAACGGCGTTCTCGACCTGTCCAAGATCGAGGCCGGCCGGATGTCGCTGTCGCTCGCGCCCACCGACCTGCGGGAAGCGATCACCGGGGCGGTGGCCGACACGGCGAGCCTCAGGAGCGCGAAGCGCCAGGACGTGTGGCTGGAGCTCGACGACCGGCCCCTCAACGTGGTGGCCGACGGCGTCCGGGTGCGCCAGGTGCTCTTCAATCTCCTCTCCAACGCCTCCAAGTTCACCGGGGAGGGCGGCACCATCATTCTCTCCGCGCTCACCACCCGCGCACCGCTCGCATCGCCGGCCGACCGCGCCGGAGACGAGCGGAAGCTGGTCACCAAGGACGTCATCTGGGTCTCGGTGGCCGACACCGGCATCGGGATCGCGCCGCACGAGATGCCGAAGCTATTCCAGGAATTCAGCCAGGTGGACAGCTCCGCCAGTCGGCAGGCCCAGGGCACCGGGCTCGGCCTCGCGCTCAGCAAGAAGCTGGTGGAGATGCACGGCGGGACCATCGGGGCCGAGTCGCTGCCGGGACGGGGCTCCACCTTCTGGTTCATCCTTCCGGCCGACGGTCCCATGCGGCGGGCAGCGAGCGGCCCGGCGGCGGGATCCGCGGCCTGAATCCAGTCCGGGGGTCTCACCGTCCTCAGCCGCTACAAGACCTACGCGCTGGATCCGGGGCGGAACTTCGTCGTGCGATTGAGTGCGGAGTTCTAGAGTTTAGGCTCGCGCTTCCACCCCGGCCGGAACGGCGGGGGCAGCATCGCGGCCCGGCGGAGCAGCTCGAGATGCGGTGCGATCACGTCGGCCAGCCGCTGGGCCGGCTCCACGTGGGCGCGGTTGAGGACCGCCGGGGGAGCGGCGGTCAGCACCAGCGCCCCGTGGACCCGTCCCGCCACGCGAAGCGGCACGATGAGCCGCGCCTCGCCCTGGGCGAGCGCGAAGAGGTGAGGCAGCTCGCCTTGCAGCACCTGCCCCAGTGCGGTGCCGGCGACGGGAACCGAGGCCAGGTCCGGGAGCGATCTCCGCTCGCCGGGATCGAGCAGCACGACCCGGTCTCCCTCGCTGAGGCGGAGCGCGAAGTGCAGCTCGTCGAACGGCAGGAAGCGGGCGGCCAGCTCGGCCACCCGGCGGGTCGCTTCGTTCGGCTCGGCGCCGAGGGCCAGGACTTCGCTGATCTCCAGCAGTTGTAAGGGCAACACCGGCACCGGCTCCGGCGGCGCCTCGCGCTCGCGCGCCGCCTGCTCCACCAGCAGCGCCACGTGCGGCGCGATCAGCGCGGCGACCCTACCCAGCAGGTCCGCATCCGCCTCGTCGTAGAGGTCGGGTCCCACGCTTCCCAGCAAGAGGTAGCTCGTGAGCCGAGTGGGTCCGGTCGCGCGGGCGCCGACGACGGCGCGGAGCTCGGCTCCGGCCGGGTCCGCCACGGTGAAGTAGCCGCGGGGCCAGCGCGCGTCCCGGCCGGCATCGCCCAGGAGAACACGGCCGTGCGGCTCGGCCAGGCTTGCGAGATCGAGTGAGGTCGATTCCAGCACGAGGGAAGGATCCGCCCACAGCGGCCCGCCGAGGTGCTCGCCGAACCGGTAGTAGCTGCCCCCGCCCGGACCCGCGAACATCAGCTCGAGCCGGTCATGCGGGATGAGGGGCTCGACCGCACGGCTCAGCGCCTCGGCGAAGCGCTGCGGGGTGCAGCCGGCGGCGGTCGCCTGTGCCACTCCGTCGAGCAGGGTTGCGATCCGCTCGGGGCCGTGCCCTTGCGCGCCGCCCTCACCGCTCCACTGCCGGGCGAGACGGCCGAGCGACGGCGCCAGTCGCTGCGCCGCGAGCCGAAGCACCATGAGGTCCATGCCGCGGTAGCGGCCAGGCTCGAGACTGGCGACCAGCAGGAGCCCGACGTCCCGGCGACCGAAGCGGATCGGGAACGACACCGTCGAGGAATAGCCCGCGTCGCGGACGATCTCCTCGAGGATCGCGAGCTGGTTGGGTTGCAGCTGGGGCGAAGGGAGCGGCACGCTGAGGCCGTCCTGTGCCAGCGCCTCGGGACCGAGCAGCACGACGCCACCGGCGTTGGGGTAGAGCCAGAGTCCCAGCAGGTCGTGCGGGACGTCGGCGGACAAGGCGTTCGAGAGCGCCTGGTGCCAGGTCGCGAGCGCGTCGGTGTCCCCGACGCCTTGATCCAGACGAAGGATCGGGACGAGCGGCTCGCCCGCCGAAGGCGGAAAGGCGTCGCCGGGAAGCTCGGCCTCGGGGAAATGCATGACGCGTCAAATGGGCAGGAGGCATGCCGCACGACAAGACGGCGCAACGCCATGCGGTTCCCCGATTTGACGATGTCCGGCCCTTCCAGGCTACGTTGCGGGGGAACCCCACATGGCGTCCTGCCCGCATCTGTTGCACCATGCTTCCGCCGGAAGAGCTTCCCGGACGGTCGGTTGACATACCCCCCACCCCTATATACGTTTCCTCAGGTAACTCATCCTGGGGAAGCCATGCGGCAAGCCACCCTACATATCGAAGGCATGAGCTGCGGTCACTGCCTCAACGCGGTCAACCGCGCGCTCAGTGCCGTGCCGGGCGTTCAGATCGACGCGATCCGGATCGGTCGGGCGGACGTGAGCTACGACGAGAGCGCCATCGGCCCGCCACAGCTCGAAGCGGCCGTCGCCGAAGCCGGTTACCGCGCGACGGTGCAGAGATGACGGCATCTGAGCGGGCGTCAATTGGGAGGAACAGCGTGAAAAGTGAAAGGTGAAAAGTGAAAGGGGCGTTCGTCCCCGACCCCCCTTTTCACTTTTCACTTTTCACTTTTCACGCTTCACGCTTTTTGGAATCATGACGACAACCACTCCCTTTCTCTCATCCTGCTCGATCCCGGTCCGGGGGATGACCTGCGCCGCGTGCAGCGCCCGCATTCAGCGGGTGCTCGAGCGGACGCCCGGCGTCAGTGCGGCCAACGTGAACCTGATGACGGCCTCGGCCACGGTCTCGTACGACCCATCCAGCGTCACGCCCGAGCGGCTGGTCGATGCGATCCGGGACACGGGCTACGGTGCCGAGCTTCCGGCGCCCGATGCGTCGAGCGAGGAGCTGGTGGACGCGCAGGACGCCGCGCGCGACGAGGAGATCCGCGACCTCCGACGGAAGCTGATCGTGAGTCTCGTCGCGGCGGTGCTGACGATGGTGTTCAGCATGCCGCTCGCGGAGCTGGTAGGGCATGGAGTGGCCGATCCGCTCATGCCGATCATGATGCCGCTCACCGACCTGCTCCGGCGGGTGGCGCCCTGGATCGACCGGATCTCGGCCGACACCTGGCGCTGGCTGCTGCTCGCGGTCACCGCTCCGGTGGTGGGGTGGGCCGGGCGGCACTTCTATACCCGGGCCTGGGCCGCGTTCCGGCACCACAGCGCCGATATGAACACGCTCATCGCGGTCGGCACCGGCACCGCATTCGTCTACAGCGTTGTGGTGACCTTGGCGGACGAGTGGTTCAGCGCCCGCGGTATCGAGCCGCACGTCTACTACGAGGCCGTGGTCTGGATCATCGCCCTCATCCTCCTGGGCAGCCTGCTGGAGGCGCGAGCGAAGAGCCGCACCTCGGGCGCGATCCGCCGGCTGATCGGTCTCCGGCCCGGGACGGCGCGAGTGGTGCGCGACTGGGTGGAGGTGGAGATCCCGCTCGCGCAACTCCGGGCCGGTGACGAGGTCCTCGTCCGGCCCGGGGAGAAGATCCCGGCGGACGGCAGGGTGCTGGACGGCGCCAGCCATGTGGACGAGTCGATGCTCACCGGGGAGCCGACCCCTGTCCGGAAGGTGCCCGGCGACACGGTCATCGGCGCCACCCTCAACCGGAACGGCGCGCTTCGCTTCCGGGCGGAGAGCGTCGGCGCGGACACCGTGCTGTCGCGCATCATCCGCCTGGTGCAGGAGGCGCAGGGGTCGAAGGCGCCGATCCAGCGTCTCGCCGATCGGATCTCCGCGGTATTCGTGCCGGTCGTGATCGCGATCGCGATCGCGACGTTCGTCATCTGGTTCGTCCTCGGCCCCGAGCCCGCCTACCTGCACGCTCTCGTCTCGGCGGTCACGGTGCTCATCATCGCGTGCCCCTGCGCGATGGGGCTGGCGGTCCCGACCGCGGTGATGGTCTCCACCGGCCGTGGCGCCGAGCTCGGCGTGTTGATCAAGGGTGGCGAGCCGCTGGAGCGGAGCGGGCGCCTGGACACCGTGGTGTTCGACAAGACCGGAACCGTGACCGAGGGGCGGCCCGCGGTGCGGCGGATCGTCGGCGACGACGAGACGACAGTGCTGCGCCTCGCCGCCTCGGTGGAGCGCCTGAGCGAGCATCCGCTGGGCGAAGCCATAGTGGCGGAGGCCACCGCGCGAGGGCTGCCGATCGGCGAGCTCGAGGACTTCGAGAGCCGCACCGGACGCGGGGTGGCCGGCCGGGTGGACGGCCGCTCGGTCGCGGCCGGCAACCACGCGATGCTGGTGGAGCTCGGGGTGAGCCCCGGCCGATTCGCCGCCGAGGCGGAGCGGCTCGCCGCGGAGGCGCACACTCCGGTCTACGTCGTGGTGGACGGGAGAGTGGCCGGCGTGATTGCGGTGGCCGATGCGATCAAGCCGGGCAGCCGCGACGCCGTCGCGGCGCTCCGCGGGATGGGGATCGAGAGCATCATGCTCACCGGCGACAACGCCCGGACCGCCGCGAGCGTGGCCAATGCGGTCGGCATCGAGCGGGTGGTCGCGGACGTGCTCCCCGAGCGGAAGCTCGAGGAGATCCGCGCTCTCCAGCAGGAAGGGCGATTCGTCGCGATGGTGGGCGACGGCCTCAACGACGCGCCCGCGCTGGCGCAGGCCGACGTCGGCATCGCGATGGGGACCGGCACCGACGTGGCGATGGAGGCGGGTGACATCACTCTCATGCGGGGCGACCCGCTCGGCGTGCCGCGGGCGATCCGGCTCGCCCGCCATACCATGCGGGTGATCCGCCAGAATCTCTTCTGGGCGTTCGTCTACAACGTGGTCGGCATCCCGGTCGCCGCCGGCGCGCTCTACCCCGCCTTCGGCATTCGCCTCACCCCGGCGATGGCCGCGGCGGCGATGGCGGTGAGCTCGGTCAGCGTGGTCGCCAACAGCTTGAGACTGAGGAAAAGCGTGAAGTGAAAGGTGAAGAGGATGAGCCCGCCGGGGCCGACCCTTTCACTCTTCACTTTTCACTGTTCACGCTTTTCGACCAGTGAACTTCCGACTAGAGGAGATATCCATGACTACTGCCGCCTGCGCCTGCGGGGCCAGACCCGGAGACGGCGAGCATGCCGTGGCGGTGGACCCCGAGATCAAGCGATCGGTCCTTACCCGGCTCCGGCGGATCGAGGGGCAGATCCGCGGGCTGCAGAAGATGGTGGAGGAGGAGCGCTACTGCGCCGACGTGCTGACCCAGGTGTCGTCGGTCCAGGAAGCGTTGCGCGGCGTCGGCCGGGCGATGCTCCACAACCATCTCCGGCACTGTGCCACCGAGGCGATCCGCTCGGGTGACGACGCGCGCGCCGACGCGATGTACGACGAGATCATGGAGCTGGTGTACCGGAGCGTGCGGTAGCGGGAAACGGCGGACCGGGGCGGTAGTCGGAGCCGCGCTTCGCACAATATCCGAAGCGCCGCTTCTTGCGTCATCCCGAGTGCCAGCGGACCCTTCCGACCTTCCGGCCTTCCGGCCTTCCGCCCTTCCGCCGTCCGTTCCCCCCTACCTCCTCCCCCCCCCCCCCCCCCGCGCCCAATCCCCCCCCCCCCTCCTCCTCGCCCCCCGGAACACGACACCCCCCACC
>Ga0184615_10000179_pt1 | contig 39013 bp, 35 predicted proteins | sample PLM4_65_coex_FD_133134 | JGI IMG/M metagenome (GOLD analysis project Ga0184615, IMG submission 133134) | Groundwater sediment microbial communities from an aquifer in East River, Colorado, USA - PLM4_65_coex | ecosystem: Environmental > Terrestrial > Soil > Riparian zone | place: USA: East...
CTGTTTCTGCTAAGCTTGAGTCTGCCGGAATTTATGATCTTATGACGATTGCAGTAATGACTCCTTCTGACCTCGGAGACAGTGCAGGAGTGAGCCCTGCTGTTGCAAGGAAAGCGATTCAGGCCGCAAGAAAAATGCTTGACTTGGGCTTTGTTGATGGAACAGAATATGCCAAAAGGAGAGAGAATATACTTTATATAAAAACAGGAAGCAAGAATTTTGATAATCTGCTCGGTGGAAGAGGAGTTGAAAGTAGGTCGATTACAGAAGCTTTTGGCGCTTATGGAAGCGGGAAAACTCAAGTAGGGTTAACTTTGGCAGTTAATACCCAACTTCCTTTAGACATGGGCGGAGCAAATGGAAAATGTGTTTTTATAGATACAGAGGGAACATTCAGACCATCAAGAGTAAAACAAATTGCAGAAAAGCTTGGTTTAAACCCTGAGAAAGTTCTTAAAAATATTTTTGTTGCAAGAGCGTTTAACTCAGACCATCAGATTCTTTTACTTGACAAAATTTCAGAGATGATTAAAGCTGGAGAGCCAATAAAACTTCTTATCATTGATTCTTTGACAGCTCACTTTAGAGCAGAGTTTTCTGGAAGAGGACAATTGGCAGACAGGCAGCAGAAGCTGAATAGATACATCCACCAACTTATGAAGCTTGCTGAGACATATAACTTAGCAGTATATGTTACTAATCAGGTAATGGCTAATCCTGCCCAGATGTTTGGAGATCCAACAACAGCAATCGGGGGCCACATAGTTGGACACGCCTCAACATACCGTATTTATTTAAGAAGAGGAAAACAAGGAAGTCGTGTGGCTAAGTTAATTGATTCACCAAACCTTCCAGATAATGAAATAATATTTAATGTTTCTGATGCAGGTGTTGTTGATGAGGTTGAATAAAAGTGGACAATCCTAGTAGAGAAGATTATCAAAAATTTGTTGAAGATTTTTCTGATTCTGTTAAACGTTCTAAATTGGAAACCTGCTTTTATTTGTATGGTTCTTTTTTTAATGAAGATTTTTGTCCTGGGACAAGTAGCGACTTGGATGGTGGGCTTATTTTAGACTGCGAATTTGTAACTCCAAAAGATACTGTTGATAAGTTGGCAGCAGCGCTAGGACATCATTTAAGAGAGTCTGAAGTTGACTTAAGAATTAACTTTAATCTTATGGAAAGAGGGGTAAACAGAGATGGAAGATTTTTGGCTTACGATGATACTTATACTGATTACTTAAAGAAAAATGCAAGAATTTCTTCTGGCCCAGATTTTTTACAGGAAATGAATGGGATGAATTATAAACGTGGAGCTTTAGGGTCTACGGCATATAATCTAAGAAAAGTTAGAAATGGCTTACTAATGCATTTTGTTAATTTAGAAGAGGATACTATTAGAGCGAGAAAAAATATTTTCTCATCTAGAAATACTTTATGTAGTACACAAAAGAAGCTGATAGAGCTTTCCACTGGAGAGATTTTTTTAAGAACTAACGAAACTTTTTGCAGATTTAAAGAGCTCTTCCCAAATTATGATACCAAGTCCCTTGAAGAAGCTTTATCTTTAAAAAGAGATTCAGAAAATTATCACAAAGTTCTTGGCAATCTGGAAAATAGAAAGTCCTTTGAACTTTCAAAAGAATTTGTGACTGCTACTGAGCTGATGATTCAGGAGTATGTGAAGCAAAAACCTGAAGCCAGCGATTTTGAAGTTAGAAGACCTCTAGCTTAAAAGATTTAGATATTTTACTAAAACCATTAGAAAAACCATTTTATATAATAATATAAAAATATAGGACTTCTATTGTGTAAATGAAACATTATAGATATATCCAGGAAAATAGTTCATTACATAAGATAAAATCTGTGGGATTTTCTATTATTGGATTAGTAGTGATTTTATTTTTGGCTATTTTTTTCTATAAGTTTTGGTATAACTTGATTCAAACAATTCCTATTTTGAGTAAGTTAATGATATCTTTAAAATATAATCTTATGAATACTACGCCCATAGGTTTGTTTTATGGACATTTTGTAGGAGGAATATTTTTTGTTCCCTCTGCTGATGAATTGATATTTTACTATGGGTTGCTGCACGGGAATCCTCCCATCCTTTCATTTTTTGCTGCAATAATAGGATATATGCTGGCCCAAATACTCAACTATGTTTTAGGTTACAAGATAAGTAATTTCATATTACACATTGTTTCAAAGAAAAAAGTGTATAAAACTAAGAGATGGATAAATAAGTATGGAGCCTATGGAATATTTATCTTTAATATTACTCCTCTTCCCGCACCTTTACTTACCTTTGCACTTGGAGTAACTAAATATAGTTTTAAAAGATTATTCTTAATAATAACGATAGCTAAGGTTTTGGAATATCTCGCTTTAATAGGCATATTTTTATTGCTTTCCGCATAATTTTTATACGCCATCATGCTTAGGATGCGATGGGAGAACCGCATAATATACTGAAATCTGAACGAGCTTTAGAAAAAACAGTTAATTTAAAAAAACTGATTGGAAAAAGAGTCCTCTCTAAAGGAGGGAAAATAGTAGGGAAAATATTTGAGATAAGAATAAATCCAAATAATTTAGGACTTGAAGGCATTCTTGTAAAAGGAAATGTTATTGGAAAAATAATGTACATAGGAAAAAGCTATTTTTCGAGCTTATCACATGAAGCCGTAATTTTGAATATAGAAGTCTCCGTTTTGATTAAAGATAAGCAAGTTATAGACTCAAAAGGAAAAAAGATTGGAAGAGTCAAAGAAGTTTTAAGGAAAGGAACAAGGAATGACTTAAAGGGATTATTTGTCAAATCATTGTTCAGCAAGAAGTTCTTCATTCCTGCATCAGCGATTGGACATGTAGGCAAGTCAGTAGTTCTAAGATCAAATTATAATGCAAGAAAAAAATATTTCTGGCAAAAAGATAAATAAAACAATCACATCAGAGGACATATTGGGAAAAAATGTTATTGATGCTGAAGGGGGATTTATTGGCGTTGCTGAAAAAATCTTTATTGAGCCAAAACATATGAATTTTATAGGAATATCTGTAGATAAGGGAATTATAAAAAAAGGACTGACTATAGGGAAAAATTATATTGATAAGATAACTGATCACGCTGTCTTTCTGAAAATAAGAGTTGTTTTTGACATAAAAGGAATGCTTGTTTTTGACAAAGATGGAAAAAAAGTTGGAAAGGTTTCTTCTATAGATCTTTATGGAAATAGAAACAAGATAAAGAAAATCTATGTGAAGCCTAGTTTCCGTTTGTTTTCATTTAAGGAAAAAATAGCGATATCTGAAGAGCTTATAGAAAATATTGGGGACAATGTTCTTCTAAATGTAAAAATAAGTAGCTTGCTTAAAAAATAATTTAAAATAAATAGTGCCCCCACATAAAGGCAAAGCCTTTGTGTGTACATAACGAAGGTTATGCCCCCACGAGGATTCGAACCCCGATTACAACCTCCGCAAGGTCGCGTTCTATCCGTTGAACTATAAGGGCTTTCTGATGAATAACCAAAAACATTTATAAGCTTTAAATCTGTTGTCTTGGGATTAAAGATGGGATGGATGGTAAGTAAAAAATTTTCCTTATGCCTGTTGTTTTTAGTAGCGTTTGTAGGTTTTTTGTTTACGGTTAGTGCGGCACAGACTGTTGGTCTTGTTAATCCGACAACAAATTTTTCTAATAAGAGTGGCACTGTAAGTTTTCTTAATGCTTCTATATTAACTGTGGACGGCGCTTCAAATGCTGGTAATGTGAGTTTTTATTATCAACCTTGGTTCTACAATTATAATGGGACATGGATATTTATTTCCAATTCTTCTAACAATGCAACACAAGGCCAAACCACTTTTAACATTACCTGGAACACCACTGCAGTCACTGATGGAGTATATAATCTAAATGTTTCTGCAAGGGCTTATGGTAGCGCAGTGCATAATGGGACTAATATAACAAGAAACATAACAATTGATAATACTGCACCAACATTAGCAGTATATAGTGGCGCAACACTAACGGCTTATGCAAATACATCAATAAAAACAAATACAACACTTACAGGCTCGGTTTTTCCTAACAATTTAACATTAAATATCTCTGTTGCAGATGCGACTGTAGGATTGTTGAATTCAAGCAACGCGTTTTGCTTCATCAATGTTAACGGCGGACTTAATCACTCTGTTCCTGAATTGGGAGGGTGGTGTAATTCTTCCGATATTAATATTACAGGTTTAACCGATGGAAATAAAACAGTTAATATTTACATTAACGACACCCTCAATAACTTGGGGTTGAATAATTCATTAGTTGCCCATATTGATACGACTGCTCCAGGTGCTACAGCAACATGCTCTCCATCAACAGTTAATACAGGAGATACTTTCCCCTGCTCATGTTCTGGCAGTGATGCCACATCTGGGGTAAGCACTTCTATAGGCACTTCTACGTCTGGCACCGTCACCTCTACTTCAAGTACAGGATCCTTTACGTACACTTGTAGTGTTACAGATAATGGAGGACTCACAGCAAGTGCAACAGCAACATATTCTACCGTGCAAACTCCAGGGAGCGGTCCTGGTGGCGGCGGAGGTAGTGCCGGAACTCCAAAACCAAATACACAATCGTACTCATTTACAAAGGTGACTCCTGGGGCTGCTTCAATAGCTAAGTATATAGACCCAGAATTAGGACTTAAACAAATAGAAATAATAGTAAACAATGAAGCGCAGAGCGTTAAGATTACAGTTACAAAGTATGACGGCAAACCAGCAGAAGTCTCAGTTGAAAAAACAGGGAAAGTATATCAGTATATGCAGATAAACGTTTCAAATGTTGGAAATAAGCTTGATAAAGCAAAGATAACAGCTCAAGTTAAAAAATCATGGGTTGTTTCCAGTGGTGTCAGTAAAAATGATATTGCTATCTCTAAGTTTGATGAGTCCAAAAGCAAGTGGAACGAATTGCCTACGACATATGCATCAGAAGACAATGATTACTACTATTATGACACCGAAGTAACGAGCTTTAGTTATTTCGCTATCTCGGAAAAGGCAATTGTTTCTGACTCTGGAACTGACAGTGGAGCGACAGGAACGACCGGAGAAGTGGGAGAGGAAAGAAATCTAATGTGGCTTTGGATTGTGATTGCTGTTATTGTTTTGGCAATAATTTTGGCAGTGACTAGAAAGAAGAAGTGATAATTCTTAGCTTCAAAAACAGGGACAACAAACTATTTAATTACTTTTATTTTTGATTCTTTATGGAGCCAGAATACATAAGAATGGTAAAAGAGACCGAAATTTGTAAAAATTGTAAGAACATTGTTGTGGGAAAGGGTAATCTTAATGCGGACATAATGTTTATTGGCGAAGCTCCTGGAAAGAATGAGGATGAACAAGGGCTACCTTTTGTTGGCGCTGCAGGGAAGAATCTAGATCTTCTTTTGGAAAAAGTCGGTTTGACTCTTGATAGTGTTTATGTTGCAAATATATTGAAGTGCAGACCACCGGAAAATAGAGACCCCTTGCCAGAAGAAATAAAAGCCCATACGCCGTGGCTTATAGAACAAATTAAACAGATAAAACCAAAAGTTCTTTGTTCTCTTGGCAACTACTCAACAAAATTTTTTCTTGCTTCAGGAGACGTCGATAAAATGGGTTCAATGCAAAGTATAACTCAAGTTCACGGAAAAGTGAAGGAGCTAGACTTTCAAGGACTTAAAATAAAACTTATTCCTTTGTTTCATCCAGCAGCGATTATTTACAATAGAAGCCTTATTGAAATGTGGGAAAAAGATATGATTATTGTAAGGTCAGAGATAAGCCAAAAGAGTCTTGTTTAAAATGAAATTCCCAGAAAAATACATTAAAAGAGGAAGATTTGTTTTACATAGCGGTCAGAAATCAAATATCTTTTACGATCTAGAAGAAATGATAACTGATAATCACTATTTTAGGCATATTCAGAGCTATCTTCCTTCAAGCAAGCATTATGTAGGAATTGCTACGGGCGGTCTTATAATTGCTACTATGGCTCATACCAAGTATCCTTCACATTTTTCTTATGTAAGAAACGGACAATTAGTTGGCTCAAAACCTAGAAGAGAGTGGACTTTAATTGATGATATTGTTTCGACGGGTGCTTCCTTGCGCGAGGCAATAGCTCTTTGCGAAAGTGAGCCTGAAAATATCTTTGTTATTTTGGATAAAAGAAAGAAAAACGAAAATCCTAAAGTTAGAGCATTGTATCATCTTTAGGTTTTTACTCTAATAAATTTGTAATGTGCGTCAGAAGTGTCTTTGTTGCACTTTGGACACTGCTGTTTTAATGTATAAATTCTGCAGAGTTTACACTTTTTGAGTTTCATTTCAAATTCAAGATATACTCTCTTAAGTGAGGGTGATAGGCTATATCAAAATAGTCGTCTAGTTCCTCTGGTCTTACCCATTTTAGTTCCTTTAAGTTTCCACCCACCTTTTCTTTTCCTTTCAAGACTTCGCATAGGTGGATAATAAGCATGAAGTTCTTTTTTTCTTTAGGAATCATTGAGAAGATGTGTCCAAGATTTGCTACTTCAAGTCCTGTTTGTTCTTTAATTTTAATCTTAAGGGAAATTTCCAGATCCTCTCCATGAGAAACTCTCCCTCCTGGAGGAGTCCATTTAAGTTTTTTAACAAAAGGGTCGTTTTCTCTTTTACCAATAAGTATCCTTTTCTTGTTTGGGTCGTAGACAATACCTAATATAATTACATTAAAATCATCCAATTTTTTCATACAACTGCATAAAAAACCTTGTTTTTAAGTTTTGTGATTTATGATTTCAGAACGAGAGAAAATGATATTGATTCTTTTACTTCTTGATAATGCTAAATTCTGCTCCAAGCTTTTTCGCGTCTTTTTCAATTTCAACAAGAACATCCCTAAGTTTATGGTCTGCCTTTTTTGCATCATCTGATTCTGTTCTTAAGACGTATTTTCCCGCAGAAATATACCTTATTTCTGTTTCTTTTATTTTGCTTAAAAGTTTCTTTATTATTTCAATTCCATCAGAATCTGTTGTTGTCAGAGATATCTCCCTTTTTAAGATAACTTTCCTGTTTTTTTGCTGAGCATTTATGATTTCCAGAACTTTTTTCGCATCCTCCTTTCCAATTAACTCTTCAAGATGTTTTGGACTTTCTTTTGCTTCATTTAAAAAATCATAAATCTTAGAATTTTTAGATATGGTTTCAATAAAACCTTTTGCTCTGTCTCCAAGAATGCTTTTTAGTATACTTTCATAGCTTTTTTCCTGATTGTATATTTCTTTTACTTCTTTCTGTTCTTTTAGAGTAACTCTCCTTAGAGAAAGATCTATTCTGTCGCCCGATACTCTTAGGACCTTGCAGACAATCTTTTTATGTGGTACTACATAGTCTCTTATGTTTCTGATCCTTCCAGGTGCAATCTCGCTCATAACAATACACCCTTCTAATTCCCTGTCTTTTTCAGAAATTTTTACAAATACATTAGTTCCGACTATGCGATCCACAGTACAAAAAACAATATCTCCTTCTTCTAAAGCCATGTTTTTATGAAGAGAAATAGGAGTTTTAAATCTTTACAAGCTCTATCTCGAGAGCTTTCTTTAAAGCTTCAATGAACTTTTTTTCTTTATCTTTTGTTAAAATACATCCTGCAGCAAATTCGTGCCCGCCTACTTCACCACCAATTTCCTTTATAACTCCATTTAATATACTTCTGACATTTCTGGAATTGCTGATATCATTATCGCGCCCACAGACTCTTGCAGAAACCTTGATTTTATCATCATAGTATGCCATTGTTATTATGATTGTTCCCTTTTCATAAACAGATGAGTTTGATAAAATACTTGCCAGTGTTCCAACTATTGTGTCTTTTATTTGGTCCTTTGTGTTTATTATTACAAAGTTTTTTCCAATAATCTTTTCAGCTTTAGAAATAAAGTCAAGGCCAGAGATTATGTGCTGTTTATATTTTATGTGGATTTCTTCTGCTTCTTTTCTTGCCCCCGGAACTTCCATGCAGAATCGAAGAGCAACACCGTTTTGACCAAGCCTTGAACATGCATTGACCATTGCACTCAATTCTCTGGCGTCTTCTACTTTGTTGAAGAATTTTATTAAGAAAATATCACCAATAATTTGTTCTGCTGCCTTTGGGTTTCTTAGCATAATTGCTGTTACAAGCCTTTTCATTTCCTCTTCGGAAATTTCCATCAGACTTTTATACTGGCCTCTTGAGTTTTCTATGCCTGCTTCTCTTAGCAATTCAAGAACTCCAAGAGGATTTCCCGTGACTCCAGGAATATAAGGATTTGAGCAATACTCTAATGCTCTATTTATCGGCCTTGTTGAGGGATAGATTAACAAACCTCTTTTCTTTTTTATTTCACCGTCTTCTAAAATGCCATTGTTCAGCTTGTCTATTTCTTTTTCAAGCAAATCTCCAATCATGCCAAGAACCGCGAGTTTTGCAGATTTCTTGCTTTCAGGATCTATTTCTTTGCAAAAAAGATAAGTTAAGCCCGAACTGCTTATTTTTTCTTTTTTATGAAGCTGAGGATTAACTATTTCGATTCCTTCAGAAACCCCTTGGACAAGTTCGTGGTGGTCTATTATGAAAACCTCTTTTAAACCGGCGTTTTCTATATGATTTAAGCTTCCTGAAGATAGATCAAGAAAGAGAATTATTTTATCTTTAGGAAGAGAATCAATAAAAGATTTTTCAAGAGATTTAACAATTCTGACAGAGAATTTCCTATCTAACCTTTGTAGACATTTAGTCATTATTGCAGCAGAAGTTATTCCATCTGTGTCAAAATGACTTACTACTATGACCTCTCTGCCATGTGATTTTTCAAGAAATTTTTTTGAAACCGCCTTTATCTTTTCTTCCAAAGAATCAACCTCTTTTTCCATTTTTAAATTTCTTATGAAAATTTTGTAATATACCAATACTACTCAGACCAAGTCAGTTTGCTTAAGCCCTTTAATCTAAACTTTTTTGTAATACTTTTTAAGTTTTCTTAATTTTGAAAATATTCTTTCTTTTTCTCTCATAGCTCTTTTATCCTGTTTATTCTTATCAGAGTGTTTTTTTACCTTTTCAAGCTTTGCTTCTACGTTTTTCAAATCAGGGGATATGTAATTACCTCTTTCTCTTAGTATCTCTGATATCTTTTTTCCATGTTCCTTAGGATGAATGCCTTCTCTTCGCAGAGTTTCGCCTATTTTTTCACTCGTGAATCCTTTCGATGACAAATCTAAAATTCTTTTCTCGAATTCTTCCTGAGAAATTTTCTTAGGAGGAGCTTTTTCTTGCTTTTTCTTACCTGATTTTTTTGCCATTTTTTAAAATGATTTCGCCGATAAATTTCATTGCCGGACGTTTTATTACATAAAGGAGTTTGTTTTTAAATCTTATGTGTGTTTTAAAAGTAAAAGAATTTAAACACTAAAATTTTATTATTATAATACTGGAATAGCTTATTTATGGGGAAAATAATAGGTGTTGTTAGCTTAAAAGGCGGTGTTGGAAAAACAAGCGTTGTTGCAGCCCTTGGCACCGCAATTTCTGATTTTGGAAAAAAAGTTCTTTTGATTGACGGAAATCTTTCTTCTCCCAGCTTGGGACTTCATCTTGGTATTGTGGAACCGGAGACAACACTTCATCATGTTTTGAACAGAAAGGCAGAAGCAAGAGACGCAATTTATGATTACGGAAACCTTCATGTAATGCCCGCCTCCATATTTGAAAAAATGGAAATTAACCCTTTTCTTTTAAAAGATAAAATTAAGAATTTGAAAAGGAGCTATGATGTCATCCTTATTGATTCAAGCCCGAATCTTGATGAAGAAACTCTTGCAGTCATTTTGGCTTCCGATCAGATTTTGACAGTTACAACTCCTGATCATCCTACTTTAAGTGCAACTATTAAAGCTGTGAAATTAGCGAGACAAAGAGGAACACCTATTTCAGGAATTATTCTGAATAAAGTTCACGATAAAGATTTTGAAGTTTCGCTTCCCGATATTGAAGGAGTTCTAGATATTCCTGTTCTTGCGGTTATTCCTTATGATATTGACACGCTTAGAGCTCTTTCCAATATGCAGCCTTCTACAGCATACAAACCAGGATCAAAAGGAAGCATTGAATACAAAAAACTAGCTGCTATTCTCATTGGAGAAAAATACAAGCCATTCAGCTTCAGAGATTTTTTTGGGATGGGTCTTAAAAGAGAAGAAGTCAATAGAGAAATCTTTTATAACAGAGTGTTTAAGTGAAGAAAATTATGTGTTTCTTAAAGGAGATAGTGCATCATTTCCTCTAGCTATAAAATGTCTAAGAGATTGATCATTATAGTAGGATGGATATCCTTTGTCGTCAGTTAATCTTTTCAGGTACATCCCCCAAAAAACATCCATTAAGGCAGATTCACTAGGAAAATATACTCTTACATCAAGCTCTTCTTCAGGAGTTTCCAAAATGTATTCTGGGCAAGGACCCAAAGGCGCAGAATTATGATGAATTTCTCTAGCTACAACTGCTTTTTGTAATTTTAATATTGGAAATTCTTTTAGAACTTCCCAGAAAATTTTTGGCTCATCAAAATTACTAGAACTATCTCCTTTGTAAGATATAAGAATATTCTCGTGATACCTACTAAAATATTCCAAGAAATGAGATTCCATAAGTTTTCTAATAAGTCGCGGGCTATTATCTCTGAATCTGCGGTTCCAGTCTAAATCTTCTGAATTAAAAAAAAGGTTACTCTCTTTTTTAATTTCTTCGCCTATTTGATCATATACTTGATAAATAGAGTCGTAAAGTGATCTTGGTGATGCTGTGAAACTTCTTCCCCACCCATTCAGAATTTGGTCGTATTGAAGCCGAGTTTTAAAAATCCCTTCTTTTCTTCCAATGTGTAATGGCATTCTAAATTCGGCCAACTTTTTCCTGTCGTCTGGAGATGCTTTTATTTTTCCGTGATCTCCAAAAGCTTCAAAAAGAGAAGATAATGCAACGCCATGATTGATTGGGAGATTCGCTTTCCATGCTGCTTCATGAAGTTCTCTTCCTGTGAAATCAAATAATTCTTTGATTAAGGTCTGCATTTTTGATAAAAAATATGCTAACTTTTAAAGATTTATATGAAAATAGCCCCGCCAGGATTCGAACCTGGGTCACAGCCTTTCTCTTCTTCTCTCAGAAGAGAGAATGGGAAACTGAAAGTTTCACTTCAAAGGGCCGTATACTTGACCGCTGTACTACGGGGCTATAAAATAGAAACAGAGAATTAATTTATAAGGGTTTTGTTATAAGGATTATCAACAAAGGGCATTAGTTGGGTTTGTGAATGTGAATGCTTTTGCATCAAATGTAGAATCAAAATCTTTTGTGCACCATTCTAAATCATTAAATGAAACAATTTCTCTTTCTTTACCATCTCTTTTATCCGGAACCCAAATGATATTTAGATTTTGTTCATTTCTATTTTCTCTATTTTCTGCAACAATCCTTATTTTATCAAAACTTATGCATGAAGGGGATATTTCATAAACTCTATCACATTCGTGAGGATAATCAGCCCCTTTTAAGAATGGTGCTACATCTGTTGTAAATATTTGCCCAAATTTAGAAGGCAGAGACATTTCCAATTCTTTGTCATCGGCTTTTGAATAATCTCTACTCATGTCTTTTTTTGCGTCTGTATATGAAAAAACTTCCCAGCAAACGGGCCCTTGTTCAGGAGTTCGGCCAGTTAGCAAATCTCTCGTTTTTGTCCTTGCAAGATAAACATTGCAAATAGAAAGCCCTTCGCCAACAACCATTAGATAAGAAGGAGACGTTTTTCCTGCAACATATGGAAGTTGAAATCTTACTGCACTAAGAAGTTGTTCTACATTATCAGGACTAGAATCATTTCTTAAATTTCTTACCTTAGCATCTCTATACCAAACAAGCTGGTCTAAGTCATGAACTATTTTTGGCATTTTTCCATCTTCTTTTACAATTCCTTTATAATGTCCATACCTAGTTTCTGCCATTTTTTAATCAAAAAAACTGTCTTTAAAAGAATTTGTATACTTAAGAAAATATCAATACTTATCTTTATAACGTCCTCTTTTTTCAACTTTTTCGAATTGCTTTAAGACAATTTTATGGTTTTTTGAAAGAGAGTAGCCTTTCAAAACTTCGTCGAAAAGAATATGCCAATGGTTGAAGTGTTTTGCTTCTAGAGCCTGTTTCAATAAATGTAAGTCGACTGCTTTATCTTCTATTTTTTGGCTTATAAAGCCGAGGCCGAAGTCAATGAAGTAGATTTTGAAGTTATCCCGCCCACCCACCCCAGAGAATTTTCTAAAGCTAATTTCATTAGACTTTTTATTATTACTTAACCTATTTTTGGCATCCGTCTTTTTATCTTCAACATAAATCATATTACTTGTTGTAAGATCTCCGTGTATTACATTAGAATCATGAAGCTTTGCAACATTTTGCCCTATTGCTTTGCAAATATCTTTTTGTCTGTTCATTGGAAATTTGTCAAGGTTCTCAGAAAGCTTTTTACCCTTTAAGAAGTCCATTGATATTTCTTTTTTGTTCTCATTAACTTCTACTACTCTTGGCACGGGAATAATCTTAGAGATTTTTTCAAGAAGCTTCAATTCTGTTCTAGTTCTTTGACGCCTCAGACGTTCATCAAGCAAAGGAAGCCGATAAGATTTTTTTATTCTCCTCTTGGTTATGGTTTCTTTATCTTTTAGAATTATTAGCGCTTCTGCACCTCTTTGAAGAATTTTTTGATTTGACATTTTTAGTGCTTCCAAAGATAAAACATGAATATTAGAGAAACCAGCAGGCTGACATCTACCAAAAAACAGAAACTGCAAAGCGCCTTTATTACAAATATCTGTAAATATATAAAATAAACCGCTATTGCGGAACCAATGAGAATTGCTAAATGTATTATTTTTCTTGTGTGGTTGTTCGGTTTTTTTATGTGAAACAATGTCAAAAGAATCATAAATGAGAATATGAAAATCCCATGAACAGAGTTTTTTATTCCTAAAGTAGAACCATAAATTGAACTATTTACCACATCACACCCTTTTCCGGGATCACAAATACCTGTAAGTGAATTTGAATAAAGAACTATAGAGCTAATCAAGCCGAGAATGAAGACAAATAAAAATATTTTATATTTCATTTTAAAATCTTATTTTTTTCATTTTTCCGAATTTTTTTGCGAGTTTTTGCATTTGCTTCTGGCTAAATCCCTGAGACATGTCTGTGCCAGCGCCAGATTTTATCATTTCGTTTAATAGCTTATACTGTTTTAATAATGCTCTGACATCGCTGTTGTGGACTCCTGCTCCCGCAGCCACACGGGAAATTCTTTGGGTTTGCTTTTCAAGCAATTCAGGATTTTCTTTTTCCTCTTTAGTCATTGATTTTATGATGTGCTCCCACTTCGCGATTTTTGCTTCCTGATTTTCAAGCATATCCTCTGGAATTTTAGAACTCACTGAAGAGAATCCCGGAATCATTGACTTTATTTTATCGAAGCCGCCAAGAGAGTTCATTGACTTTACTTGCTCTATAACATCTTCAAGTGAAATCTTACCCTCTTCCATCTTTTTTTGGATTTTCAAGCTTTCGGCTTCTCCAGTTGCTGATTTGATTTTTTCAATTAAAGATTCAAGATCACCCATTCCTAGGAGCCTTGAAAGGAAAGATTTTGGGTTGAATTCCTCAATGTCGTTTATTTTCTCTCCCGTTGTTATGAAGTATACTGAAGCCTTTGTTTCTGCACAGGCTGTTAAAGCGCCGCCACCTCGTGCAGTAGAATCCATTCTCGTGATTATTACTCCAGAAATGTTTATTGCTTCCTGGAATTCTTTTGCCTGCTTCTTTGCTGCCTGACCTATGTCTGCGGGCAAAATCAAAATTGTTTCTGTTGGTTTTATCTCTTTATTTATAGATTTTATTTCGCTTATGAGGTCTCCATCAAGAGTATGTCTTCCAGCCGTGTCTATGAGAATTAAGTTGTATTCTTTCAATTGCTTTTCATATTTTTTTATTATTTTTATTGGATTTTTTTCATCCAAGTCAACTATGCAAGGAATTTTGTTTTTTTCTGCAAGTTGCTTTAACTGCTCTGCAGCAGCAGGCCTGTGAACGTCAAGCCCTAGAAGAACTACCTTGTTGCCCCGTTTTAAGAAGTAGTTTCCAAGCTTTGCCACAGTTGATGTTTTTCCTGCACCGTAAAGCCCGAGAAACATGATTCTGTTCTGGCCTTTCTCAAGTTTTAAGGGTTTGTGTTCCCCCAGAATAGAAACTAACTCATCATGAAGCAGTTTTATTATATGTTCTTTTTTATCTACATCTTTAATGCGCTCGTCAAACGCAGATTTTCTAATTTTGTCAGAAAGTTCTTTCACAAGAAGAACATTCACATCAGCTTCTATCAGAGCTCGCTGTAAGTCCTTGATTATGGAATCTACTAAATTTTTGTCAAGAAAAATGGCATTAGCTATCTTATTTGTTGCCTTTCTCAAAACTTCCCCAAGCTTTTCCAGCATATTTTAAGAAGCAGAAAGAGGGTTAATAAATTTGTGGTTTAGCCTGTGAGACTCTTAAATTTATAAACAAGAAAAGATTATTTGTAAAATGAAAAAGGGTTCTGTAGAAACAGAATCAGACAGGAAAACAGCAAAGAACGCATGGTTTCTTGGCTCTTCGAGCTTGTTGAATGACGCAGGGGGCGATATGATTGCCCCGATACTTCCCTTTTACGTTATTTCTATGGGTGGAGGAGGAATTGCAATTGGCTTGCTTTCGGGATTAAGAGAGGGACTTTCAAGCGTATTCAAAATGTTTGGAGGCTGGTTTTCAGACAAGTTGGGGAAAAGAAAGTTTTTTGTTTTTTTAGGTTATCTCCTTTCTTTTATATTCAAATTCTTTATAGGAATAGCAAATTCTTGGAACCAAATTCTTTTGTTTGTTTCTTTAGAAAGATTTGGAAAATTTAGAGATGCTCCAAGAGATGCCATTATTGCCAGACATTTAAAAAATAGAGGAAAAAATTTTGGTATAATCCAAATGTTAGATACTATAGGAGGAGTTATTGGAACCTTAATTGTTTTATTCTTATTTTGGAAATTTAATTTTGGTTTTAAGACTATTATATTTATTGCAGCAGGCATCTCTTTTCTATCTCTTTTTCCTCTGTTGTTTGTAAAAGATGTGAAGACAAAACCAATAAAGAAGAGTCTTTTTGAAGGACTTAGAAGTCTTGATAAGAGACTTAAGTACTTTGTTTTTGTGGCTACTATCTTTTCCTTTGCTAATTTCGGACTGTATATGTTCTTGTTGTTAATAGCTAGAGATATTACTGGAAGCATAATTTACTCTTTGATATTTTATGTTTTGTTTAACTTAGTTTTTGCTTTTTTTGTAATTCCTTTCGGAAAACTTTCTGACAGCATTGGAAGAAAAAAGATTTTGTTTTTAGGCTACTCTTTATTTTTGCTTGTGGTTTTAGGATTTATTTTCTTCAGAAGTTTTGCTTACTTGTTTGTTTTATTTCCTTTATATGGAATGGTTTATGCAATAACTCACTCAAGCCAGAAAGCACTTGTTTCTGATTTGGCAAACAGCGGTAAAGGAACTGCTATGGGCTTTTTACACATGTCTACAGGCTTAGCAAGCATTCCTGGAGGATTGATTGCAGGAATTCTTTGGGATATAAATTCTAGCTGGATGTTTGCTTACATCTCTGTAGTTGCCTTGGCTGCTATCGTTCTTTTGAGTTTTGTTAAAGAAAAGAAAATTGGTTGAATTAAAGCCCCAATTCTTCAATAAATTTTTGTTTGTTGAAAACTTCTATCTTGTTATATTCTTGCCCAGTTCCAAGGAAGAGAATCGGCTTTTTTGTTACATAACCAACGCTTAAGGCAGTGCCACCTTTTTCATCAACATCCGCCTTTGTCAGTATAATTCCATCTATTCCGATACTCCAATTGAAACTCTTTGCCTGCTCAACAGAATCATTTCCTGTTATACTTTCTCCTATGAAGATCTTTAAATCTGGTTTGCACACACGAACAATTTTTTCTATCTCTTTTAAGAGATTTTTTGAAGTGTGCATTCGACCGGCAGTGTCAATAAGAACACAGTTTATGAAGTTCTTTTTAGCATACTGTATCGCATCAAAGCCTACTGCCGCAGGGTCTGAGCCATATTGCTGAGAGATGACTTTTACACCTATTCTGTCTCCGTGTTTTTTTATCTGTTCTATTGAAGCGGCACGGAAAGTGTCTGCTGCAGCAAGTACACATGAGAAGCCTTTCCTTTTAAGAAAATCCGCGATTTTTGCAACTGTTGTTGTTTTTCCTGTTCCATTAATTCCGGCAAAAAGGATTACGAAGGGTTCTTTTGGCTGATCATGAGATTTTTCTTTTATTTTTTCCAGGATGTCGAAAGGTTCTATAAGAATATTTTCAATTATTTCTTTTAAAGACTCTTTTAATTCCGATTCCATCTCTTTCCTTAAAAGATCTTTACCAACAATTTTATCCTGAAGCTCAGTGATTATTTTTTCCGCGACTTCTAAAGCGACATTATTTTCAAGAAGAAGCATTCGTAAATCTTCTGCATATATCTCAAAATCTTTTTCAGATATCCTTGTTTTTGTTACTTTAAATTTTATTCTTTCAAAGAGTGACTTTGGTTCCATCCTTAAGTGAGTCTGCTCTTTTTCGTCTTTTTGAATCTCAGTTTCTATTTTTTCCAGTTTTTCAAGATCTGGCTCGTATTTTTGAGTTCCTACGTTGAATTTTTCTGGAATTTTTATCTCTTTCAGCGTCTCTTTTTTCTGTTTTTTCCCTCCTTTTTTCTTTACTTCTTCTTCTTCTTTTGTTTCTTTTTCAGCAGAGAATTTCTTTGTCCAGTTTTGCAGCTTTTCTTTTAAAAATTTAAACATGTTTTTGTTAGTTTTGAGCTGTTTTAATATTTTACCTATTTCGTAATCTTTAACACTTTAATTAACCTCTTTTTGCCCATCAGCAATAACATAAATTTTTATAAACAAAAACCCCTTCTCAATAAAATGAAAGCAAATAATAAATTTTCATTCATTCGCCATAGAGGAAATGTCAAATGAAAGGTGTTTTGGTAGTTCTTGATGGGATGGGGGATTTGCCGTGCAAACAGCTAGATGATAAGACCCCTCTTGAAGCAGCAGATATGCCAAACCTCAATTTTTTAGCAGCAAGAGGTGAAATGGGATATATGTATACTGTAAAACCTGGATTTGTTCCACAGTCAGATGAAGCAATTGTTTCTATTTTTGGAAATGATTTGAATGATAGCTCAAGAGGACAACTTGAGGTTAGGGGCACTGATATCAAACTGGTTCGAGGTGACTTAGCCTTAAGAGCAAATTTTGCTACAATTGATTCCCTGGAAAAAGGGAATATAACTGACAGGAGAGCGGGAAGAACTTTGACAACTTCAGAAGCAGAGGTTCTTTCTAAAGCCATTAATAAGATAAGCCTCCCATGTGAATTTGTTTTCAAACCTACAATTCAGCACAGAGCTGTTCTTGTTTTGCGCGGAGGCTTTTCAGACAATATTCTTGGAAACGATTCCGCTTATTCAAAAATGGGAACAAGGGAAAATTTAAAGATAGGGTCTTTTAAGGCAATGGATGATGATGAGAATACTCAATATACCGTCAATATACTCAAAGAGTTTGCTGATAAAGTTTTTCATGTTCTTAACAACCACTCTGTCAATGAGGAAAGAAGAAAAAAAGGGCTTTTGCCTGCAAATTACCTTATTATGAGGGGAGCCGGAATGGAAGCCCCGAAGCTTAAATTTTACAAGAAATGGCTTTCTGTTTCTTATATGCCTCTTGAAGTTGGCTTTGCAAAAACATGCGGAATGAAAGTTTTTTCTTTTGAATATCCAAAATTAAAAAGTTTTGATTCTTACCAAAATCTGAGAGAAGGCCTGGAAAAAGCATGCGATTTTTCAATTAAAGTTTTGCAAAAAAACCATAAGGATTTTGATTATGCTTACATTCACATAAAGGAAACGGACCTTCCTGGACATGATAACAAGCCCCTTGAAAAGAAATCAATGCTTGAATACATAGACAAGACTTTGTTTGACTTTCTTAGAAGGTTTGCACCTCCAAACAGAGTAAAAGTGGTTGTTACTGCAGATCATTCAACTCCTTGTAAGCTAAAAGACCATTCTTCTGATCCTGTTCCTGTTTTGCTTTATAACGTTTCCCCTCCAAAAAAGAAAGCTAAGGAAGCCGGCTTTTTTAGTAGGCTTAATCTCTATAAAAAGAAGAGTATGGATGTGAAAATAATAGGCAGTGATTCTGAGGGGATGAGCGATTTCAAAGGAGAAATGCAAGGAACAGCAGAAAAATTCTGCGAGAAAAATGCAAAACATGGAAAGCTCGGTATGATTTTAGGAAAGGATTTCCTTGAAAAAGTAGGTTTTAATAAGTAAAACTTAAGGGTTATATTTTTATCACAACAATTATTAAAAGTCTTTGCTATTTGTATTTTTATGATAACCTATAATGATCTTTATGAGGCAGCCAGAAAAGAAAGATATTCTGACCAGTTACAGCAACTTCAAAAGAACTTTATTTTAGAAATTGCAGAATATCTTAAGGAAAAAAAGGAACTTGTTTCAAAAGATGATGATATTTTTTCTGATATGATTGCTAAAACAAAGAAACAGCTTGAGAACGCCACGACCCTTTTCAAGGAGTTGATGACAAGGAGAAGAAAAAAGATACTCGATCTTGTGCTCATTGCAGCAGAAACAGGAATTTCAAAACAGGATTTTGACAATATGCTTTCTTTTGAAAAGACTTTGTTTGAAGAGCTAATGAAAAATATAGAACTTTCTGACAAAGTTCTTAGCGAGCAGCTTCACGGTAAAAAAACGGAGACCTCAAAGAATGAGCTGATTGTTTTCAAAGCCGATGTTGGAGAGTTTATGGGCATGGAAGGCGAAAAAATAGGCCCTTTCGCGAAAGGCGAAGTCGCTAACATCTCAAAGGAAGTTGCGAGTATTCTAGTTGAAGACGGAAAAGCAGAGATTTTGGAAAAGTAAGCCTCATGAGGGATTTGAACCCCCGACCCCCAGTTTACAAAACTGATGCTCTGCCACTGAGCTAATGAGGCGTGAAAGTAGAGAGAAGAATTAGTTTAAAAGATTTCTTATTCCGACTTTTATTTGATTTCTTTTTCAACTTTGAAAGAACGGATTTCACAAAGAGACAAAGGATAAACTTTCTTTAACTGAAGACTTAGGTTTTTTTGGATTTTGCTTTTTATGATTTCATCAAAAAGAGTATTTGTGTCCCTGCTTTTTATATAATTTGAGAGTTCTTCTCTTGCCTTTTCTCTTAAGGCCTTTCTTACGGCTCTTGATACTTTCTTTCTTGTGATAAGAAACGGCTTTATTCTTACTTGAGCATTTTTACACGGAGCGGAAAAAGAATCTTCTACGTAGTTTGTTCCTTTTCTCATCATTCTTCTTATGAAATAAGGAAGAACTAGAAGCTCAATAGGTTCTGCAATTGCATTTCCGTTTTCTATTTTTATTTTAAGTTTAAGTAAAGCACCCTTTCCTCTTAAAAGTCTTGTTAAATCATAGCTTATTATTTTGTTGTTCATGCTTTCTAAATCAAAGCCGTACAACTGTGTATCCTTATTTATAATAGGCATATCAACATCGAAAAACTTTTGTCTTTTTTTTGCTTGTGCCATTTTTATTCTTGTACTATCTTTCCTGTTCTTTTATTTCTTCTTCCTTGCCTGTACTTTGCCTTTCCGCAAACGCTGCAGACGTACATTATATTTGTCTTTTTAGTTGTTTTAGATTTACGCTTGTTTTTAGAGATAGCCGGTTTTGAACCCCACTTACCTTTGTTTCCTATTCCTCTGCCAAGGCCTCGTTCTCTTGCTCTGTTTATACTTCCTCTTGTCAAAACACCACGCTTGAAACCTGTCCCCACTAATTTAACTTTTTGATTAGTTTTTTTATTGCAAGTAGGACAATATCTGTTTACTGTCTTTGGAATCTTCATATTGGAAAAAGAGAAATTGGCTTTTTAAAGGTTGTTGGAGTTTTCAAAAATTGAAAAATGGCCTCGCCCAGGATCGAACTGGGGCATTGTCCAGATTGAGACAACGATCTCAAGGCTTCGCGAGAGTCGCGTCGCGTCAAGGACATGGTCTACCATTAGCCTACGAGGCCCTGAGAAAATAAATCTCTTGGAAATATTTAAATATGATGCTTGTTAATATTTTTTATGGGACTGTTTAATAGACATGCTTATCCTGCGGGGGCTCATATGCAAAGACGCTCCGGAGTAAAAACTTTATTACTTGTTTTAGGAGTTGTTTTTGGATTGTATTTTTTGAACATGGCATTTTTGTGGATAAAACTTCCGGTAATCAGTGCAACAACTTTAAGATTGATTAATATTGTAACAGGAATCTTGCTAATTATCTTTGGATTAATGACTCTTGTAAGACCAAGATACTAATAATTTCATTTTTTATCAATAAATTTATATATGTAATCCCCATATTTTCCTTATGAAAAAGGGAGGGATGTTTTCTGACCAAAAAAGAGGTCAAGTTACAGTTTTTATTATAATTGCAGTCCTTATTCTTGCATCTGTTTTGGCATATTTTCTTTTAAGAGGTTCAATTGGACAAACACAGATTCCTGCGAACATTCAGCCGGCTTACACCAGTTTTCTTTCCTGTTTGGAGCAAGATATTTTAACAGGAATAAGTGTTTTGGAAAGTCAAGGGGGATACATAGAACTGCCAGACTTTGAACCAGGTTCTCAGTTCATGCCTTTCTCATCACAACTTGATTTTTTAGGAAATCCCATCCCTTATTGGTATTACGTTTCAGGAAACAATGTCCAAAAAGAACAAGTTCCTACAAAAGAAGAGATGGAAACTCAGTTAGGCAATTTTGTTGCCTCTAAAATAAATGGATGTAATTTTAATACCTATTATCAACAAGGTTTTGAGGTTTCAATGACGCAACCGACTTCAACAAAAGTTTCTATAAAAGATGGCGAAGTTGAAGTTAACATAAATGCGAATGTCGGTATTCTGAAAGGAAATGAAAGCGCTCTTATAAAAAATCATAAAGTTGTTGTAAGTTCAGAATTAGGAAAATTGTATAATTCTGCAAAAAAAGTTTATGATGAAGAACAAAGTAGCTTATTTTTAGAAGAACATGCTGTTGACACTTTGAGACTTTATGCTCCTGTTGACGGAGTTGAAGTTACCTGTTCGCCCTTAATATACAATGCAAACGATGTCTTTGACGAATTGCAGGAAGCTATAGAAGCAAATACTCTTGCTCTTACAACATCTGAAGGTGTTGATGATTATTTCACTGTTCCTATCTCTGGAATTGGTGAAGAAGTAAGATTCTTGAATTCAAGAGATTGGCCAAGCAGCTTTGAAGTCAATCCTTCTGATGGAGTACTTTTAATTTCAACCCCTGTGGGAAATCAAGCGGGTCTTGGAATTCTTGGATTTTGTTATGTTCCTTATCATTTTGTCTACAATGTAAAGTATCCTGTTCTCGTTCAGGTTTATTCAGGAGATGAAATCTTTCAATTTCCAATGGCAGTTGTTCTTCAGAATAATAATCCAAGAGAATCTTTGAACGCAAGTGCAGTTGAAAGCGTTGTTCCGGATTTATGCACTTACAAAAACACACAAGTTGAGGTTATTGTAAAAGACCTTCGTGGAACTCCAATAAATGCAAATGTTTCTTATGAGTGTTTGGGAAATAGGTGCGCTATTGGAGAAACTTCTAACAGCGGTATTTTGGAAGAGAATTTCCCTCAATGCGCAAATGGATATGTTGTTGCTAAAGCTTCAGGATTTAAAGATGTTAGATATCTATTTTCAACAACTTTGAACGGAAGTGTTAGCGTTATAATGGAAAAGCTCTACAGTAAAAATGTTCAATTAAAAGTAAATGGTGTAAATTACAACGGAGATGCTATTGTTTATTTCACATCGCAGGACTCAACACAAACTCTTGTGTATCCTCAGCAGAAAAATGTACAACTTGGGGAAGGTCAATATGAGGTTCAAGTTTATATTTACAGAAACTCATCAATAAACATAGGAGCGACAATAACAGAGCAGTGTATAGATGTTCCTCGTTCCGGAGTTCTAGGTGTTTTGGGATTACAGGAAGAAAGATGCTTTGATATACAAGTTCCTAGCCAGATTATTTCAAATGCCTTATCTGGCGGCGGAAAAGAAGATTACTATGTTTTAGAATCTGATTTAATCAATAAAAATACTATTGAAATAAATTCAAGGAACTTACCTTTGCCGGATACTATTGAAAAACTACAGGATAATTACATTTTATTTGAAGAAAATGGTTTGGATATTGATTTCAGATAAAAATGTTAAGTGTTAGTTTGCTAACGTAAAATGAAAGCAGAAAATAAAATGAACATGAAAGAGTTTGAAATAAAGTCAAAAACGTTTATCTTATTGGCAATTTTTTTAGTTTTAACACTATCTTCTCTTGCATTTATATCCTCGGCTTATGCGAGGACAAACCCTGCTTATACCCAAACAACATTTCAACCGCATACTGGAAGCGTTGATTTCCCATTTTTGTTTAATAGAGAAATGTGTCAAGCTGGACAGGATTTTATTCTTCAGATTGATCCTAGAGGATGTAGTCCCTCTGTTATTAGGAGCGATCTTCTTGAAGACCAGAATGTTCCTGTTTTCTGTCCTATCGTTGGAACAAAATTAAACCCAATGATAGACGTTGAAGCGATAAATAATATCAGATTTACTTTTAATGGAACAGCTCCAAGAGAAGTTCAAGGCTTGTCATACGTTCCTGCTAGAGCTGCATTAGTTGCCCCAAAGCTTCAAACTAATCAGCCTGTGTTGAATAATTTAGGATATGTTGTTATAGTTTTGAAACGTCAGCCTAATGAAAGTGCTATGCCCGATTTTGTGCAGGGAAGCCTTACTGCTACTTTAAGATATGATATAAAAAACGCATTTGGAGTTGGACAAGCCGTTTATTATCTTCCTGAATTAAGTGATGATGATTGGGAAGAAAATATTGTGCAATATGGCTTCTGGCATGGAAAAGGATATTTGAGAGCTGAGAGTATTGATGATAATAGTGCAACAATCTCAGTTTATTCAGACAGAGAATCTTATGGTCTTGGAAGAGTTGGAGAGAAAAGAAAAATTGCAAGTCACACTATTGAAGTTGGAAAAACTTCTCCTTTAATTCCTATGCCTGGATTTAATTATTGTCTTGGAAGCATGGATATAAAACTTAACGGTTTGGAAAATCCAGATACAAGAGCTAAACTAAGAGTTAACGAAGATGTTTTTGAAGTTAAAGATATAGAAAAATTCCTAGAAAATAAATGTAGCATAAGAAAAATAGAAAAATATGGAATTGTTGAAAGAGTAGAAGTAAGATGTCAGGAAGATGAAAGAACAAGTAACTTCGCTTTGACTATAAGTCCTAATGTGACGATTGAGATTGATGGAATTAAAGAGTATAGTATAGGAGATTTCCTTTACAAAAATGGAACTAAAGATGTTTTCCTTGGCTTTATTGGAACTAAAAAAGGATTAACATCTCAAGAAAGTCTTTATGTAAGACTTGTGTTAGTTTCTTCAGAGGGAAGAGTAGGAAACAAGTTAACTCAGAGCGAAATTGCTTCTATTGCTTCTTATGATAAAGGCGGCATTTCCAAAGTCATAGCATACATAGGAGACAAAGCTAAAGGATGGTCTTTTGAAGAAATTTCATACGGACAACCGAAACAGGTTTTCGGAAAAAATATTCAATTAAATGGATTTGCAGGTGCAGTTGATGTAGATTTCCCAGCGACTACTGAAGGAACAGGAGCAAAGAATAATTATGAAAAAGCAATGAAGGATTATGAAGAGATTAGAAAAGATTTTTCCAGCGACTTATATCCTAAAACTGGGAGCGATGAAAGGACTCTTGGAGAAAAATCTTTATTTGGAGAAATAGAACTTGCCTGGAAAACAAATCATAAGAAAACAGCTTCTGACCTTTGCAAAGAATTTTTAGTAGCTTACCCTGATTCTGCTATTGGAGCTCCTGCTGACTGTGAAAATACCATTAAACTTTCAAGTCCTCATAGCGATGTTCAAGAAGTTTTAATAAATGGAAGAACATACCTGATATCTTTTGATGGTGTGAAAGAACCAAGTCCTGAAGAATATGGTGTTGATATTTTTGTTAATGGTGCACAAGGAGATTTCAATGGTGATAAGCTGAACTTAGGCAAAAATGAAAAAATCTCTTTGTCTGACAAAGAATATATTTCTCTCGTAGATCTCGATACAGATTATGCTGTTTTCGATATAAGAGGACTGGAAAGAAGCCGGACTAGTAGTTTGACTAATACTATAAAAATAAAGTTGAATTCGGTTGAAGTTGTAGGGAGTAATAACTATAGAATTAGCGTGACTAAGATTAACCTTAAGAAAGTAGCCAAAGTTTCAATTTCTCCTAATATACATCTTACAGAAACAAGAGCAAATTTCCAATTTAAAATAGGAATTGAAAAAAGAGGAATTCAGCTGTCACCAGAAAAAACAAAAGAAAAAATTGAATCATTGAATAAAACACTTGAAAAATGGAGAGGAATTAATACAAAACTTGGAACGGTTGTAGAAGCCGGAAAAACGGCATGCCTTCTTACAGGAACTGCTCTTACTGCTAAAAACTTTCTTGCAAATCTTGCAGGAAAGGGAATCGCAAGGCAAAAAGTCATGCGTGGAACTGATGGATGGTTTGAAAAATGTAGCAACGCTGTTAATCAAAAAACTTTAATAAATGGAAAACAGTATGACAATGTTGATTCTTGTTTGCTTGGAAATTCTGCTGAAATAAATCAAGCTGTTGATACAGTTTCTGAAGCAATGAAAACACAGAATGAACAACTTGAGAATCTACAAGATCAGTACAAAAAAAGCAATAGTTTCCTTGGAGAAGATGTTGTTGATACAGATGGATTAATGAAAGATTATGTTGATGACTCTTATAGACAGGAAATCCAAACAAATCTTCAAAATGCAGGAATCACAAATGTTAAAGTTGGAAATGGCAATGTTTCCGTTGCTGACGTCGTAAAACTTATAGCACCTGGAACAGTATTTTTAACGCAGGCAAGAAATCTCCAATTGAACTCTAGGCTCTTAAGCTCACAGGATGAAAATGTGAAAAAAATAGCGTTGGCTGAAGTGAACAAAGGAATTGCTGATATTTATATTAATTCTGAAAGAGAAGTTGCGCAGAAATCTTTTGTAGACAAACTTCCTGAAGGATTGAAGAATATTGGAGTAGAAGTTTATGCAAAGCAGGGCTCAATTAATGCTGTTTATGAAGGAAAAACATCAACACAGCAAGTTGTAAGCATCCCTGCTAATGTTCCTGTTCAGGGAATCATTTACAATAATGTGGAATATATAGTGCAACTTGAAAATGTTAGAGGCGAGAATTATAGAGTTGTAGAAATTTATAATATTGCTGGAATTAAAATGAGTAGTGAACTTCCAGATTACTCTGAAATTAAAAGCAAATTTATTTTCAAGAAATATGACTCAACAACTTATCAAAATGCATATCCTGCAGGCATTGCTAGAGTAAAATATTTTGAAAGAGACCCATATAAAGGCTTACCGGCAGTTGTTCCTTTTGATTTAAAAAATGGATGGTATGCTGCTGTGAAATCAGTTATTCCTATTGGCGGAAACATAAGAGCTTATGATGACTCTGGACGTGTTTCAAGCTTTTGGCTTTGCAACATTGGATCAAATAAAAGAGAAGAAGGAATAGGAGTTGGCGATGATATTTGTCAGATGATAAATCTTGGAACAGGACAGCCATACAATCAATTCCCTGGACTTGAAACGAGCGAAGCTTCAAGAGTTGTAGCAACAGCAATTAAAGCAATAGAACAAGCTTCTGTTGCAAGAGCCAGAGATGCAAAAGTTTCTCAAGTTAGCATTAATGGTCAAACAATAAAGGTAGGAGAACCAGCTGTAGAACTTCCAGATATTCAATGTCAAGATTTTATGTCTCCTACTGACTGCAATATTCTTTTCAATATGTGTGATCCTGTTATTTGCCCTTCGAGCAGATGTGACTTCGGAGGAACGTATCCTGTTCAAGACGTTGTGCAATCGGGTGTTGTTGGTGGTTTGCTTCTTTGCGCTCCAAACTTTCCTGAGGTAAAAGTTCCAATATGTTTGTCAGCAGTTCATGCAGGAATTGAAAGCTATTTGAGCGTTTTGGATTCTTATCAGCAATGTTTGAAAACGAGTTTGGAAACAGGACAAACTGTAGGAATTTGTGACGAAATCCAAAGCGTTTACATGTGTGAATTTTTCTGGAGGCAAGGACTTCCTCTTGCGAATATCGTTGCCCCAAAAATCATTAGTTCTGTTGTTGGGCAAAACGTTAGAGGTGGTGGAGAATATCTTGGCGTTCAAGATGCATGGCAAAGGGCGGGAGATTCTATAGATTACATGACTCAATATTATGCTGACGACTCATATAAAGCGTTTAAGGCGAGAAGTTCGGAAAGTACAGGAGCAGCAGTCTGCAAAAATTGGCTCTCACTAACTGCTCCTGGAGGAGGAAATATTCTTGACGCAATAACAAAACCAGATGTGCCGGCACAGTTCTATGGAAGATTTGATGAGATTCCATTTACTACTGTGACGAATCCTCCTGTTTCACAATACAAAGTATTTTATCATGTATTTGCAGGAAAAGATTTCCCTGCTTACTATCAGGTTTATCTTAGAGGAACAGCAGGAACCTTTTTCCATGATACAGATATAAGAAGAGTTATTGCAACAGGATTCATTCCAGTAGGGCAATATGAAACTCAAACAATAGATATTACAGCACCATCTGGATACAAAGAGATGTGTATAGTTGTAAATAATCAGGAAGAATGTGGTTTCAAGCAAGTCACGACAGACTTTGGAATAAATTATGTTACAGAACAGTTTGTTGCAGATCAAGCATCAGAAAAAGACATCACTTCTGAAGCAGCTTGTATATCAGGAACTCCAAGTCTTGCTGGATTGTTAACTCCTAATGCTCAATCAGCTGCAGAAAGCGTTGTAAATCCTGCACTTTACAATAGAGGAATCACAAGAATTTGTGCAACAGACAACCCAGGAAAAGCCACAGATCAAAATATTGGAATAGACAAAGCGAGATGGATTACTGTTGGATACTGTGGAAACACAAACATAAAATGTTGGCTTGACAGACAAAGCGTAGAAAATACAATAAAATCAACGACAACAGAAGATAAAGTTCTTGATAGCGTTACGGCAAAAGAATATGTTGACGCTCTTGGACAAAGCACACCTCTTGATGAAGCACAATTTGAAGCCATTGTTAAGGAAATTGAAAATGTGAAAGATACAGACACAGAAAAAATTGCAAATAAAAAAATAGATTTAATTAATCAGAATATAAACAAAATACTTTTCAATCACCAAAAAGGTTACTTAACGCTTTTAAGAGCTGATGCTTATTCTGCTATTGCAAGAAGTATTTTTGATAAGCTGAAAGTTGAAGAAGAAACTAAAAAAATAGTAGAATCTGGTGAGACAACGCCAGAGAATATAACAGCACAACCAGCAGGAGAACAAATACAAAATCAAACACAAGAAGAGTTAGTTGAAACCATAACAGAAATTGAAAAAGAAAAAAATCAAGAAGTAAATAACATGGGAAAAAATTACCCTGTTTTCACTTTTAAAGACGGAAACTTATTTAGAGAAAATTTACACTATTCTTTTTCAGGAAATAATTGGTACTTTTCAGGGGATAAAGAAAGATGGGTTCCAGTAGAATACGCTTCGATTGAAAATAAACAGGTAGAAAATGTTTTCCCTAAAGGCGCGGATTTAGTTGAAGACATAGCAATTGCTAACGATCAATCTGATAAAAATAAAGAATTCATGAAGAGTTTAATTGGAAAATCTTATGCAACAGGACTTTCACTGTTGATACAAAGATTAGTAAAAAATGATGAGGGGGCTTTGTCTATTGATACGGAGCTGTCTACTGAAAATGTTGACTTTTCCTCCAATGGAGTGTTCGAAGTTAGCCGTAAAATAACTTTGAAAAGCCCGGAAAGGACTTATGAAATAGTATATTTTGATTTTACTGACGGAAAATGGAGATGGTCTATTGGAGAGAAATATTGGGTGCCTGCTTCTGAATACTCTATAAGAAAAGAAAGTGTTTTTGGAGATGATGGCCTACTAACGATTTCCGATTCTAATTTTATTAATTTTTTAAAGATTTTAAATGGAAAAAACTCTCTTGAAGGTGCCGCTTTTATTTTTGCAATGGATACTGAATCAGGAATCGTTCCTACAGCAATAGAATTAACATGCGATAGCAATACAGAATGCCAAAAAGCTTTGGGAAATGAAATAATAGGTCTTGCAAAAGAAATAAAACAACAAGGAGTAATCAGCGATTCTACTGTTAAGCAAGATACTGGAGCTGAAAGCTTTGAATGTTTGGTTTTGATGGTGGCATATCGAGAGTCTTTTATACAACAATGTGAGTCTTTTCAAATAAATCAAAATCCACTTTATTGTGATGGAAATGAATTTACTGTCTTGGGGGGCGATAGCGGTGCCAGCCTAGGTGTAATGCAAATAAATACCGTTCAACACAAAAGTGTGAATGCTGCCGACTTTGAAGAAAATATCAAATACGGGGCCAATTTGCTTTTGCAAAATTATAATTCTTTTGGAAAAGAATCTAAAGTATACACTTGCAATTCAAAAACCTATACTGGATGGCAGGCTGCTTTAAGATATTATAATGGATGGAATACTGATTGCACTAAGGGGAATATAAGATATGTTGAGGATGTTTTAGGCTTCAATGATGAAGTGAAAGCTCTTTTCCCAGAAGTTTGTGCGGTTAATTTTTCTAGAGTATAAATGCGGAGACTAGGATTCGAACCTAGGTAAGCACTAAGCTATCAGGTGTCTTAAGACTTTAATTTCTCCCTAAGCCTGACCCGTTTGACCACTCCGGCATCTCCGCATAAAAATGTAGAATTCTTTTAGTTAATAAAGCTTAAGTTTTAGACTTTATCTCGCTTTCTTTCTGTTTTATTTTTTCTTCTAGGTTAAGTTTTTCTATTAGTTCTTTGTAACGATTTCTTATTGTGACTTCTGTTATACCGGCGATATCCGCGACCTCTCTTTGAGTTTTCTTTTCGTCATTCATCAAAGCAGCCACATATAATGCTGCAGCAGCAATTCCAGCAGGACCACGTCCTGAAGTCAGTTCCACTTCCTCTGCTCTTTTCAGAACTTTTAATGCATCGTTTTGAGTTTTTGGAGAAAGCTTCAAAACAGAGGAGAATCTTGATATGTAATCTTTTGGAGAACTTTGGTTGACTTTTATTCCAAGTTTTCTTATTATGAAACGATATGTTCTTCCGATTTCTTTTCTTTCAACGTCTGAAGCTGTTGCCATTTCATCAAGAGTTCTTGGGATGTTATAGCTTCTGCAAGCAGCATATAGGCATGCGGCTATCACAGATTCCATTGAACGACCACGAACCAATCCACGTTGTAGCACATAATTGTAGATTCTTGCAGCGTCGTCCCTTATTACATTAGGAAGGTTAAGATAAGAGGAAATGACTCTTAGTTCTGCCATAGCAAGACGTAAATTACGCTCGATGCTTGTAGAAACACGCTCCTGCCATTTTTTCAGCCTTAAGAATTTACGAGTTTGTTTTGGCTCTAATTTGTATATGTCAGAAATTTCACCGACGTTAGTTGTAAGACCTTTGTCGAACTTTTGAATGCTTGTAGGTGCCCCACCACGACCCTTTTTTTCACCCTTGTCAAACTTACTTTGTAAGTCAATTCCAGTATCCACCATCTTTTCTTCGACGACTAAACCGCAATCATTACAGATTATTTCTCCGAGATGAGAATCATAAGTAAGATGGATACTTCCGCACTCAGGACATTTTTTTATAAAAGCCATATTAGAGATTTAGGTTCACGGAGTATTTAAAAAGTTTTCGGTTTATAAACCTTATTGTTTTGAGGGCTTTGCACAATTCATTTATCGACGCTGTGAAGAATACCAAACTTATTTCAATAGAATGCCGTTAACAGTGCCTTCCTGTCCTGGCCTGTTTGTTACCTTTGCTTTTCCGATTTCTGTTTCAACAATTGTGCCCTTTGTAAGAACATTTTGTCTCGCAAGGAACCTGTTTGAAGGTGTTTCCACCACATTTTTTATTTCAACCCTCTTGATTTTTCCAGAAACTAACAGGTTTATGAGATTGACCTTAAACAAAAAAGTTTTTTTCCTTCCGCCCATGACCTTTACAGTTTTTTTCTTTTCTTCTCCAAGTCTTACTATTCTTTTTATTCCTGGAAGTTCATAGAGCTTCTTCTTTCTCTGCTTGTGATACCTTCCCCCAGAAATTTTTCTTCCGTGTTTCATTTTAACGATTTTTGACAGTTAATTTGCCTTAAATAACTTTCTATAAATATTTTAAAATTTATTCTCAAATAAAAATGTTATAGGTATGTTTATAAGTCTCATAGGGAAAATTACAATCTAAGAAAACCAATATCGAAAATAAACCGAAGAATTTATAAACAGGTTTAAAGAAGATAAAATATGGTTAACGGAATTGAGAGACCTCTAGATCTTTTAAACAATTCAAAAGGGAAAGAGATTCTTGTGCATTTGAAAGGCGATAAACAATTTGTGGGAACTCTCTTAGCATTTGATATTCACATAAACCTTGTTCTTGACAACATCAAGGAAATGGAAAACAACGAGATAAAAAGAAATCTTGGCTTAACCTTCTTAAGAGGAGATACAATAATCTTTATTTCTCCTGCCTCTACTGCCTTGAAGAAAGATTAATTCCAGTCAGTTAGCTTTATTAATTAATTCTTCTTTTGTAGGATATGACTGAAAAAATAAAATTTACTTTTCTTGGAACAGGGTCAATGATTCCGAATGAAACTAGAGGCCATCCTGCATTTCTTTTAGCCTATAAAGAAGAAAATATTTTAATTGATTGTGGAGAAGGCACGCAAGTACAATTTAGAAAAGCTAAACTAAATCCATGCAAGATAACAAGAATATTGATTACTCATTGGCATGGGGACCATACTTTTGGTTTGCCAGGCTTGTTAAGAACTTTAGAAACTTCAGGCTATAATAAAAAAATGATTATCTATGGGCCAAAAGGATTAAAGAAACATATGGATGAGATGTTTGTTGCCTTTGGTTCTATTGATAAATTTCCTATTCAAGTTTTAGAAGTCTCCGGCAAATTCTTTGAAAACCAAGACTTTTACTTAGAAGCTAATAAAATGATTCATGTTCAGCCTTGCAATGCTTATACTTTCTTTCTTAAAAGCAGATTAAGAATGGATAAAAGAAAAATGAAAAAATTAAAAATTTCTCCAGGAAAACATATCCAAGACTTGAAATTAGGAAAAGACATAGTTTTTTTCGGGAAAAAATTCAGATCTAAGGATTTGGTCTTTGAAGAGGAGCCTAAAAAAATCTCGATTATTTTGGACACTGTTATGAATGATAATACAGTATCTTTAGCAAAAGATTCAGATCTTTTGATTTGTGAATCTACTTTTGGAAAAGACCAATCTCATTTAGCTAAAGAATACCAACATCTTACTTCAACTCAAGCTGGAGAAATTGCTAAGAAAGCAAAAGTCAGGAAACTGGTTTTAACTCATCTTAGTGATAGATATTCAAAAAATCCAAAAATTCTATTGAATGAAGCAAAAAAAGTTTTCAAGAATACCATCCTCGCTAATGATTTGGATGTTATCAGCGTTTAATAGAAAGCTTTTAAATATAATTCTTTCATTGTTTATTGTAAGCCTTATGTTATCCAAGCTTGGACGATATAGGGTGAACGAAGTAAGCCCTGGTAGCTCAGCCTGGATAGAGCGGCTGCCTTCTAAGCAGAAGAACCAAGTTTCTTCCGCACCATCTCCTTTTTTGGAGACGAAGAGAGCAGCAGGTCGCAGGTTCAAATCCTGTCCGGGGCATTCAGCTTTGCTGAATGAAGAACGCCCCAGATGTCAAAACAAAGTTTTGCATCGCGAAGCCGAAGTTGGCTTCTGAAGCGTGGTCGTTCTAGGGCATTAAGATTTCGTGGATATTGTAGACTGGAATTAAAAATTCCGTCAACTCCAATTTAAGAAAAATTGTCGTGGGGATGGCGAAGTGGTTAACGCGCTCGGCTGCAACCCGGGTATTCGTGGGTTCAATTCCCACTCCCCACTTTTTGAAAAGAAAACGCACTTTTGGAGATTAATCAAGTATATACTTAACTTTGAAAAAGTTTTTAAAGTAAAAAGAATTCAATATCTCTAATGAGAAAAGAGCAAATGCAAAATTTGCTGCGTTTTTCCATTTAAAGTAAAATGAAAAAAGAGGTTGGATTATATTTATTCATTGGTCTGCTTGCTGTAGGAGTATTTTTGGCAGCATATTATCTTAATTTAGGTATTACTGGCTTTTCAGTTTTTGAGCAGAATAACGAGGCGACATTCAATGAGGGAGTCTACGAAAACGTTGTCTACGATCAGAATTTAAGTGTTATTGTTTTAGGAAGTAATCAAACAACTGGTTCTTATACATCTAAGATTTTTGATGCTTCTGGCGAAGTTTCTTGGGATAATATCACTTTTGAGGGTTCTGATGCATTAGACTTTGAAGTAACTACATGCTCAGATGCAAATTGCTCAGATGCAAATTTCTCTAACGTTGACTTGGCGGATATTAATATGACAAGTCAGTATTTCCAATATAGAGTAAATTTTAATTCTGCTGGAGCTAATGAGACTCTTTCTTTGACAAGCGTGTCTATTGAATCTTCTTCCATTGTTGCACCTGTTCAAACTTCTGTTGTAGTAACTGGCCCTAGTGGCTCAAAGTCTTCCAGTACAGGAATTCTTTTGAACTTTAGCGTTGCTGGTGAGGGTCTTACATGTTTGTATAGCATTCATGACTCTTCGGACAATGCTGTGATTCAAGATAATACAAGCATTTCTGGATGTAGTAGTCTAACATTTGATCTTGGTGCAGGCGAAGGAGATTACATTATTAATGTGTACGCAAGTGGCTCATCTGGATCTGCCTCAGACAGCTCGGAATTCTCCATAGACCTACCTTCATCAAGTACTGAAGAGGAAGAAGAGGAGTTTGAATCAACAGTACAAGTTCCGGTTACGGCTTCTGCTTCAGCAGAATCTGCTAAAGTAACACAAATAACTGCATCTGATATATCAGAGTTTAAATTAACTCCTGGAGGCGCCCGACAAGTTAGATTGATAGTTAAAAATACGGGAACAGAACCTGTTAGTGCTTGTGCGCTGAAGTTTGGAGCAGATTCTGCTTCATGGATTTCTGTTTTAGAAGAATCAATAAACTTAAATACGGGAGATTCACATGAATTTATCTTTGTTGTTAATGTTCCAGAAGATACAGAAGATGGTTCACATTCATTTAGTGCTTCAACAGAATGCTCTGAGACGTCTGCTGCAAAAGAATTTACATTAAATGTAGAAAGAAAGAAACTGGAATTTGATGTTATTGACGCTCAAAGAACAAGAACAGACAGAGTAAGAGTTGTTTATTCTTTAGAAGAACTTACTGGGGAAGACCAGAACGTGAGCGTTCATTTCTCTATTCTTGATTCAGGAAATAAAGAAGTGGCAAACTTTTCAGAGAACAAGACAATTGATGCAAATTCAACAGATGAGTTTAATATAAATATTCCTGTCAATGAATCTCTTGAAGGAAACTTTAGCCTTTCTGCTACAGTTAATTCAGAAGTATATGAGACTTCTGTGCTTGAGCCAATAATACTTGGGGCTCCTGTTGGAGGATTTGCGGTATTTGGTGAAGGACTTGGAACGGGAAGTATCTTGGTTTTGGTAATTGTTGTCTTCGCTCTTGCTGTTGCGTTCTTTGTTGCAAGAAGAATGAGGAAGTCAGGAAAAACTCTAAAAGATTTTGTCTAACGGAATCTAAAGAAGAATTAAGAATTTTTTTTCATAATTTGCTAAGTGTGTTTTCTTTCTCATTTTGATTGGCAAAAATCATCTTGTTAACATGGCTATTTCCTTGTCAATTTCTTTTTCGCTAAATTTGGCTTCTAATAATTTTTGCTTCAAAAGCTTGATGGAAAAACCTCTTCTTATACCTTCTTTCAGGTATCTGTCAATATTTTCTTCAGGCTCATCTAAAAGACTATTTATCGACTTATGAAAGAGAAATATTGCCAGAAAGAATACTATAGCAAATATTAGTGTCACAAAGTCAGCAAAATAGGGTATAGAAGTAACTATGTCTGTTACAATAAAAATTTGTTGCAGTCTTCTTATGACAAGAATGGCAAGTGCTAATATGAGGTATACAAAGGCAATACCTGCTTCTTTTGTAAGCCTTTTTTTTATCTCAATCAGAAAGAAGAACGTTATTAAATAAAAAACAAATATTATTAAACTTATTCCAATAGTAACATAATCTAATGCCATCTTATTTTTTCATTATCCCCCTTAAATTGACTCTTTCCCCACCCTCTATCATTTCTGAAGATTTCTTCTTTGTCCAGTGCGTTCTTGAATGCAGTATCGTATAATAAACAATTAAACTTAATATCAAAATAAGAATAATCAGTATCACTATATATATTTTTTCTCTCTGAGCTACCTTTAAAGAGACTATTTCGAAATTATCTGACGCACTTGCAACTTCTCCGTCATAAGTTGCTTTTACGTATAAAACATAATTTCCTATTTTTGTGTCTTTAGGAAGACCAATTCTTTTTACGAAATTTACCTGAGTTTCTATGGCTAGAGATTCTACTTCTTTAGCAATTTCATTATTTTCATAATCCATTATTATGTACTCAATAAGTACGTCTTTTCTACCACTGGAGTCGCCTAAGTTAAACAATCTTATTTCCGCTAGAATTTCTTCGCCAGGCAATATTCCTTTGTAATTTTGCAGTATTTCTGCCCTAACATCTAACAAAATACCCTCTGACTCTACTTCTATTGAGATAAGAACTTCTTTTTTAGTTGAGCCAGAGCTTATTATGATTTTTCCAAGATATAAATTAGGAACCGCATCTACTCTAGCAAAAAGGTGTAATTGAACTACTTTAGATTCTCCGGGATTCAAAACAACGGCTTCCTCTCCACGTATGATAAAATCAGGCAGGAGATTTTCTATTCCAACTCTTATTATCTGGCTTCCGGTGTTTGTTATTAAAATTTCTTCTGTTTTAATTTGCCCAGGATTCAAAGAAACAGAAATCTGGTTTTTATCTAAAATGAATACTCCTGTATTAGATACACTTCCCCCTCCGCCACCTCCAGAAGGTGTTGTGCTCGTTTCTTCACCTGTAGGTGTTTCTTCTGCAGTATATGTTGTAAACTGTGTAACATTAAATACAAATGTTCCTCCAGAATAGTTTATTTCAGTACAGATTGTGCTTGGACAAGCAGCTCCATCACGCAAAACTCTTGGATTTGTTAAGCTTAAATTGTAAAGATAAATTGTTGCCGACTTGTTGAAGTTCGGCAATGTTGTTGAGTCTAATTCTATGCTGTTGTTAGATATGGTTATGTAAGAATCCAAATTCACTTCATTATCAGAAGAAACATCATCATTTGTTACATTAATTGCTGCGTTGAATACTATTTTTCCGAAATTTGTGTTTTCTAAAATAATTCCTGACAAATCCTGTAGGTCTTCATACATTGAACTATTAAAATCTGTTGAAACTCCCTTTGTTGAGCCTGAATAATTGTTATAATGAACTATGAATTTTGTTGTATCAACAGTGAATGTGATGTTTTTAGAGGAGGTTTCTTGACTATTATTAGCAAATAAGTAAAGAGTATGTAGCCCATTTGTCGTATTGAAAGTAGCATTTCCTGTTATAGTTGCATTTGCGCCGCCATCAATGTTGTATATTATGTAATTAACACTGCTATCCAGGGTAAAATTTAAATTTAAATTTGTGTTTGTTATGTAAGTCCCATTCTCTGGACTTATAATTGACGCCGTTGGCGTGGAAGTTTGTGAGGTGAAACTGTATATTCCAGAGTACAGAGAATCATTTAAGTTCCCTATTGGCTGCTGATAAAACAGAGAGCCTTCCCCACTAAAACTTATATTAGTTACATTTCCGTTTGAGGTTCCAGGAGTGTCATAACCAGAATATGTTGAAGAGTTAAGGGTTGTGGCGGAAATAATGAAAGTTGATATTAAGAATAACAGAAAAATTAGTAAAGCAGTTAATGAAATACTTATTATAATAAAACTAGACGATTTTATTTTTCCATTGGTTACATTTAATTTATTTTTAGCCTTCATCTTTACTTTAATTCTTTTATTTAATTCACTTTTATACAATCACCTGCAAATCAGTTTCCCCCCACTTGTAACAAAAAACGCGCTTCCGCTGTTGACAAAACAATGATTTGCATTAAGAATTCCTGTATTTGCTATTCTAAGAGCCCCACTCATAATTCTTAGCGTTCCTGTTCCTAAATTGCAGGTTGTTGTAAGAGTGCATTGATCTCCATTAATTATTGTCCAGTCTACGCCATTTGTGCATGTACAAGAATCAGCAGGAGGAGAAGTAGTTGTATAATTGAAAATGCTTGTGACATTCCAGTTGTTTGAACTGTCATTTACGTAAACAGACCAATTGATTACTGAACCCTCTGTTGAATTTGCATTTTTTGTTACATTGGTCCAATTATCCGAAGTCATTGGTGTCCACGTATCGTTGAGAAAGGTTCCGTTCCCGTTATTAAAACTGAAAATGTACCCTGAAAAACCAACGTCTTCTGTCCAATTCACGCTATGATTTATTGTTGTGCCTGCCAATGTAGAATTTGTCATGTTATTTGACCATTGAGGAGCTTCGACATCGCTTGTATACATAATATCAACCTGAACGAAATCTACTACTACAAGCTCACCAGAATCTGCTGCCGTTCCTTCAATGTAAACAGTTATATTTCCACTTGAGCTTTGTATGAAGTTTGTTGCGTTAGCATTTTCAGTATAATTTTTTGAATAGTTTGCATTAGTTGTTGTAAAAGTCCCTACTGTCGTCACAAATGCTCCAGATGTAAAATTGTATATCTCAATAACTCCCAATTCATTTCCAGTTCCAGCTCTTCCTTTACCAGTTACATTCACAGTAAGCCATTGTATCTGTGGTCTAATATTAGGTAAGTTTGCCTCCTTTGCCGTAAAGTTAAATCTCCAGAAAGGGAAGTCACCTGCTGCATGTGAGGATTGATTTGCAAATTCTGCATTTCTTGTTTGAAGTGCTGTATAGTTTGCTGCCGTAGTATTACCATAGTTTCCATCTGAGCCTGTTCCATTAAAAGGTTGTGCAGACCCACCAGGATAACCTGAATACGCATTCCTATCTGAAAGATTTGTTGTAAAGTTATAAGAAATTATATTTGCTTGAAGAGAGGAAATAAATGGGATGAAATAAAATAGAAAAAATCCCAAGAAGATTATTAAAAAAATTTTGGTTTTCATTAACAACCTCCAATACACAATCCTGTTCCATTATTCCAAATGGAAGTGTTTGATTGAGCCCCAATAGTGATATTTCCCGTTGATTCATTCACGAAGAAGACATTGAATAGAGAGACATTTGAAACATTAAGTCCTCCTCTTATGTTCAAGGCGTTTTGAGGATTAGTTAAGTTAGCTCCTAAGAATACTCCTGTTGAGTTATAGAAAGAGGCGTTTGTCGTCGCTCTCATCGTCCCATTGACAACATTGGACCAAAATGCAACCGTGCCATTTCCAACGTTAGCCCACGTCGCCAATGTTCCGTTCAAGGCATTTGCCCAAGAAGCCAAACTCACATTTGTTATATTATTCCACGAAGCATTGTAACCAGTATAATTTCCAAACCAAGTATGATAAGTTAGATTAGTCGTATTAGACCAAGTTGTGTTATAACCAGTATAATTTCCAAACCAAGTGTCATAAGTAGTGTTTGTAGAGTTCCAATTAACTGTTTTAACATAATCTGCCAATGAACTGTTCAAAGCTAATGTTCCGTTGAGTGCGTTTAGCCAAGAGGTCAAACTCACATTTGTTATATTATTCCACGAAGCATTGTAACCAGTATAATTTCCAAACCAAGTATGATAAGTTAGATTAGTCGTATTAGACCAGCTTGTATTGTAACCAGTATAATTTCCAAACCAGGTATCATAAGTTGTGTTTGTAGAATTCCAATTCACAGTTTTAACATAATCTGCCAATGAACTGTTCAAAGCTAATGTTCCGTTCAATGCATCTGTGTAATTCAACAAAGTACCATTAATCGCATTCGCCCATGAAACATATGAAGTATTTGTAGTTGAACTCCAACTTGCGTTATATCCAGTATAATTTCCAAACCAGGTATCATAAGTTGTGTTTGTAGAGTTCCAATTCACAGTTTTAACATAACTTGCTAAACTAGAATTCAAAGCCAATGTTCCATTCAATGCATCTGTATAATTCAAAAGTGTTCCGTTGTTTGCAGTTGCCCAAGATATTCCACTAGCAGAAGCGTTTCCTAATTGATTTCCGTATAGTGTTGTGAAGTTAGAGTAATTTCCTGCAAAAGTGTCTGAGCCACCAACAGTATAAGAACAATTTAATTTGTCAATGCTTGAGTTGTAAACACAATATTTATCATTCGTAAGATTAACTCCAAAGTTTGAGATGTTAGAA
>Ga0184615_10000181_pt1 | contig 38907 bp, 45 predicted proteins | sample PLM4_65_coex_FD_133134 | JGI IMG/M metagenome (GOLD analysis project Ga0184615, IMG submission 133134) | Groundwater sediment microbial communities from an aquifer in East River, Colorado, USA - PLM4_65_coex | ecosystem: Environmental > Terrestrial > Soil > Riparian zone | place: USA: East...
ATGTTGTTCAGCGCCCCCTCGACGGGATTGTCCTCCACGATCGGCACGTGCTTGTGCGCGGCGGCGTGAAACACCAGATCGGGCCGGTGTGTCGCAAAGATCGTCTCCATGCGGCCATCATCGAGAATGTCGACGAGACAGGCGCGAACGTCCACGCCCTTCGTCGCGTCCGCATCGCGCAGCGCCGTCTCGATCCCGTAGAGATTGTTCTCGTAGCGCTCCACCAACACCAAACGACCGGGGCGGTGACGGGCGATCTGGCGGCACAGTTCCGAGCCGATCGATCCGCCGGCGCCGGTCACCAACACGCACTTGCCCTCAACGAGGGCATCGAGGCCCCGGCTCTCGGCCGGGACGACGGCCCGCGTGAGCAGGTCGGCCAGCGCCAACGGCCGAATGATCGAGACGGTCACGTCGCCGCGCAGAATGTCCCGCACGCTCGGGAGCACCTTGATCGGCAGGCCGTACGGCTGGCAGTCCTTGACGATGCCACGCAACTGCGCCGGGGAGGCCGACGGAATCGCGACGATGATCTCCTGAGGCTGATACTTGGCGATCACCGCGGGGAGCGCGCGGTAGTCCCCCGCCACGGGAATCCCGTGAATCGTCGAGCCCTGTTTGGACAGGTCTCGGTCGATAAAGGCGACGGGTTTGTACGTGTAGTGGGCGTTGTGCCGCATATCGCGGACGAGCATTTCGCCCGCTCGCCCGGCCCCGACAATCACGACCGGCGTTCCGTGTTTACCCAGGCCTTGAAACCACTGCCGGAACAATCGCACTCCGCCGCGATTAACGGACATCAGAACAAAGAGAAACACCGCGGTCAGAATGTAAATCGACCTCGGATAGCTCGTCCATCCAAGGAGATGATGAATGAGCGCGTAAGAACCCGCGCCACCGGCCAGGGCCACGACCGGGATCTTGATGAAATCATGGATGCCGGTGAAGGACCACAATCCGCGGTGGGCTCCCACCAGGAAATAGCACGCCAGATACACAGCCGCCACATAGCCGAAAGCCGAAAGGCCCAACGACACGTATTCGGCCGGGACAATTCCCTCGAACCGAACATTGAACGCCAGGAACACGGCGACTGCGAGTTCTACGAGGAAGACACCCGAGATAAACAGGCGGCGAATGCCGCTGGGGAGGTGAAGAACCGGTTCGAGCGCGCGCGAAACCCCATCCCTGAGGAGAGAACGTCCCTGTTGCATCGTACCTCCGGAGTTGAAAGTGCTGAGCGAGCGCATTCCCCGCCGCCTGCTGCGGGGCAAGCGAGCTCTAACCAGTACGTCCTTGCACTTGGAAGCTCCCTGCAGCAAGCTGCAGGGAGCTTCAATGCTGAGCGACTATAAGTGGGATCGCGACCGGATGTCAATCCGAACACGGCCGAACAGCTCGGGAACAACAGAACCAATACCAGATGCCCACAAGGCCTCCCACGGTCACAGCCAGCACAACTGGAAGCAACGCGGGAGCCAACCACGCTCCCGTCGCGGCAACGGCAAGCAGGGCATTCAGGCCCATCACCGCAACCGTCACGTCACGGTGGGAATACCCCGTTTGAACCGCGCGCTGATACGCGTGAGACCGGTGTGCTTCGAACCACCGCTCGCCGTTGACGATTCGGCGGACCAACGTAGCCGTCGCATCGACGATGAAGACCGCAAGCAACATCATCCAGACGATCAGGGGAACCGCACCCGCCCGTTCGGACGCCATCGCGAGCACGCCGAATGCGTATCCGAGCAGCCCGCTCCCCACATCGCCCATAAAGATCTTCGCCGGAGGCCAATTGAACACCAAGAATCCGCCCGCGGCGGCCGCCAACGAGAGGGCCGCCAGCGCCAGACCGTCCGCGCCCGACGCCATCAACAGTCCACCCGCGACGAGACCGACGCTCACCGCCTCGCCCGCGGCCAGGCCGTCGATTCCGTCCATGAAGTTGTAGAGATTCGTCAACCACGCGATGCCGAAGACGGCCAACACGCCGCCCATCCACCCAAGCGGCGCCACACGCACGCCCACATCCAAAAATGGGAACCCGCCCAGGCACCAGACCGCCCACACGGCGGCGGCCAGATGCACGCCGGCCCGAACCGTCGCCGGCAGGCCGCGCCGGTCGTCCACCCATCCGATTAACGCAATCGCGCCCCCGCCCGCCAAGAGCGCGAGACCGACCCACGTGTCGAGCAATCCGGAGACGACCAACCACCCCAGGGCGAGAAACCACGAAACGGCGATCGCCGCGCCCCCGCCGCGCGGGGTCGGCAAGCTGTGAGAACTGCGAGGATTGGGCCGATCAACGATCGAGCGCCCGAGCGCATACCGTCGAACGACCGACGTCAGCCAACATGACGCCAGAAAGGCGCCGAGGATCGCCGCGGCCGTCATTGCAGGGGATGTCAGGTTCATCATCGCGTCAGAGAATCGATGGAGTGTGGCGCGCTCTTGCATTCCATAGAGACCACGACTACACTATCAAAGTAACCACTTCGCTTCAAGCTAGGAGGTGAGACATGGAAACCGTAGGCATCAAACAGCTCAAAGCGGATCTGAGCCGCTATGTAGAAAAAGCTCATCGGGGTGAGCGGGTCATCATAACCGACCGAGGCAAGGAAGTGGCGGAACTCATCCCGCTCAGCGCCGAGCGTGAAGGCGCTCTCGTGCTCGCCTCGAAGGGCAAACTGCAATGGTCCGGCGGCAAACCTGCGGGACTGGGTGGAATTTCCGTACGCGGCAAACCCCTGAGCAAGACCGTGCTTGAAGATCGGTAATGATCCTTTACCTGGACACGAGCAGTGTCGTCAAACTGTACCTTGACGAGCCCCGCGCAGACTCCGTGCGCCGCTGGGCGCTTCACGCGGAGGTGCTGGCCACGTCGCGGGTCGCCTATCCGGAGGCCGTGGCGGCTTTGGCGCGCCGGAGCCGAGAGGGCGATCTGGCCCCCGCCGCGTTTCAGCGCGTGTTGCTCGCGCTGAAACAACAATGGCGGGACTTCGCCGTTCTCGATCTCAATGAAATGCAAGCGGGAGACTTGGCGGTGAAGCACGCGCTGCGCGGCCTCGATGCGATTCATCTCGCCGCCGCGCTGGATTTACGACACGTTTCTTCCGACGCTCGGATTGCCTTCTCTTCCTTCGACGTGCGGCTCAACCAGGCGGCCACCGCGGAAGGGCTCCCCGTGCTGGACGTGAAGACCGCATAACCCTCACCCACCGTCGGCCGCACGGTCGAGCATCCCCTTACCAGGAAGCCTGAACGTGGGGATAGCTCAGAATCTTCTCATCCTTAGTCACCAGGACCGCCCCCAGGGTGAGCGCAGTCGCGATGATCATCCGGTCGACAGGGTCACCGTGCAGCGGACCCGGCAGTCGAACCGATTTGAGCGCGATCCGATTGCTGACGGGGAGGAAATTCACGTACGGCAGCGCCTCGAATTTGGCAATCCAATCCTCAACGTCCATCGTGAGCTCGAGCCGGCCTTTCGCAACGAGCAAGGCCACCTCCCAGGCGCTGATCGACGAAATATACAGGTGGTGGTCGGCCGACGACTTGTCGATCAGGTCTCGTGCATGGTCCGACAACTGTTCGGGATTGCTGGCCCACCAAACCCACGCGTGGGTATCCAGCACAATCACGTCAGCGATTCCCAGTCTTCCAACCCAACCGGGTCCATCGGACGGTCATACTTCCGAACGGAGTTCCGCAGCGCATTGAGCACCTCTGAAGGTTCCGCCGAATACGGGATGACCTTCAAAACCGGGCGACCGTGATCGGTGATGATGAGCGCTTCCCCGCTTTGCTCAACCTGGCGAAAATACTCCAACGTCCGAGGCTTAAACTGCGACTTTGAGACCCTACGCGCCATGACCGATCCTCCCCAGCAACAAAAATGACCGGAGTCATATTACTATAGTCATAATAATATTTCAATGATGAGGGGGGCCTAAACCACGGTCATTGAGGTCAGCCCCTGACATGTGACAGGCCGGCCGCGGTTCGCCGTCTTTCGGGTATCTGGCCTGAGCATGAGGTTGTCACAAGTCAAGGGCTGACCCCTCTGGTGCGTCCGGTCCGGACACCATATCTTTCACGTTTGCTGGAATCGATACCGCCGAAGAAATTGCTCGGGCGTGACGATCGTGATTCCCTGATACTGTCCGACTGCTCTGAGCGCCCGATCGCCGGTGATGACCGCTTCGGCGTTCAAGGCGACGGCGCAGGCCACGAATTTATCGTCGTCGGGGTCTTGCTCGATCACCACCCTCACTTCGAGGTCTTCCTGACCCCTCTGACGGCCGCTTGAACATCTCGCGGCGCCACGCCTTTTGACCGCAAGTCTTTTCCGATCCGGTTCCAGAGATCGTCGATATACGCCCCAATGTCCCGCTCACGGAGATAGTTCTCGATGAGTTCTCTCATGACCTGACTGGTCGTTTTCCCCTCCATCCCGGCCTGCTTCTGGAGCCGCTTCTTGAGGGCCTCGTCAAGCCTCATCATCATCTGCGTTGCCATGACGCAACCTCCGCTATATTGTCTATCATGTCACTCTACGATAGCTGTACGTGAAAGTGCATTGCAAGCGCATTCCCCGCGGCTTGCTGCGGGGTAAGCGAGCAAAATGGAAATTGTGCTTCCTTACTTCCTTGCACTTCGAAGATTCCCTGCAGCTTACTGCAGGGAGCTTCCATATACGACGGACGATTGGCGCCGTCAATCCCCGCTCCGTGAAACAACACGATCGGAACGTCGCCTCCAAACGTCAATTCGCAGAGTCCTCTTTCTGCTGTCGGTACCACGCGATCAATTCGGGAAGCGCCTCCTCAAACGTGACCCGCGGTCGAAAGCCAAGCTCGCGCGCAATCTTCTCGGAGCTGTACCACGCGTTGCCAGTAAGTTTCTCGAGCGCATCGGAATCGAACACGAACCGCCGCCCGCGCACCCGCCCGATCGCATCGCCCACCCGCGCCAAGGCCTTGAGCGCCCCGAGCGGGACGTGCCATCGGGGAATCGGCTTCCCCAGACCGCGGCAGATCATCTCGTACAGCTCGCGGGTGGAATACGGCCGCCCGTCGGTCACGATGTAGCACTGGCCGTTCGCCGCGGGGTGGGTGGCGGCAAGAATCGCGGCGTCCACGACGTTCGACACGTGGACCATGCTCCGGCGGTTGCCCACGTCGGGAAGAGGGGGAAAACGGCCGCGATCGACGGCGGAGATCATCCGGTAGAGGTTCCCTTTGTTGCCGGGGCCATAGACCAGGGGAAGCCGGAGACAGACCACATGGAGTCCCGTGCGTTTCCCAAAGTCGAACACCAGCCGTTCCGCAGCAAACTTCGAGCGACCATACGGCGTCTTCGGTCTCGGCTCTATCGATTCGTCAAGGCACGCCGGCGATTCTTCACCCATCGCCTTGACGCTGCTGAAGAACACGACACCGCGAGCCCCCCTCGCCTCGGCGACATCGAGAATGTGCCGGGTGCCCTCGACATTGCTCTCTTGATAGAGGTTCTCATTCCCGGCCCCATCAGAGACTGTGTGCGCGCGTCCGGCTAGGTGAAAAACGATGTCGTAGTCGCCAGCCAACCGATCAAGGTCTCTTCTCACACGGATATCACCCTCGATCACGGTCACTTCATCGCCCCAACGCTGCGGGCGTTGGCGAACCAGGGCATCGATACGGACCCTTCGCGAGATGAGGCTCTCTACCAGATGGCCACCGATGAAGCCAGAAGCGCCTGTCACGAGGACCCACTTCAAGACGGCATCCCGGACCCGGAGCGTACGTCGGGTCGTGCAAAAAATTGTGGGAGACGCGAGAGGACCTTTTTCGCTATGAACAGCGGAGTGACCGGGAGATTGTGTTTCTTACAGGCCCGATAAGCCTCCAGGTTTCCTTGCCAGATCCCGGACAAGCTGCTGTTCGATACCCCCCCGGTTCGCATTCTGATCCAAATCTCCGGGATATAGACGGAACGGATCTTATGGACCGCCAGAAAACGCATGGTCAGCTCAAAGTCCGCTTGGCGCTTGAAATCCAAATCAAACCCCCCGAGGCGCTCGTAGATCGCCCGGCTGGCAAAAAAGGTCGGATGCGCCGGCATCCAGCCCTTCTCAAACAGACCTTCTTCATATGGCCGGGACTTCCAATACCGTACCACCCGGCTAGGGTCACGGGGGCTGACGTACACCAGATCGGCATAGCAAGCATCGATACTGGCTTGGCGGAAGGCATGGGCGACACGTGAAAGCACACGGGAATCCACGTAGACATCGTCGGCATTCAGAAAGCCGATCACCTCCCCGGTCGCCATCCCGAGGCCCTTGTTCATCGCATCGTAGAGGCCTTTATCAGTCTCGGAGATGTACTTTGTGACGGTAGCGGTATGGCGCTTGATGATGTCCAACGTGCCGTCGGTCGAGGCGCCGTCGACAATGATGTGCTCGACATCCGGATAATCCTGGGTAGCAACCGATCGGATCGCGTCCTCGATTGTATTCGCGCTGTTGCGGACGACCGTGATGACCGAAACCTTCATGGCGAGATGGCGCGGCTCGGCATTGTTCTACGCCGTACCAGTCCGGGTCAACATCCAGCTTCCCATGACCAACACGTCCATCTGGGTGCGCAAAAAACAGTCGAGCGCCTCTTCGGGGCGGCAGACCACAGGTTCGTTCTCGTTAAACGAGGTGTTGAGAACAATGGGTATGCCAGTAAGATCCCGAAATGACTCTATGAGGCGGTAATAGCGTGGGTTTGTGCCGCGATGAACCGTCTGCAGCCTCCCGGATCCGTCCACATGCGTGACCGCAGGAATCAGCGGGCGCTTCTCTTCCCGTATCTGGAAAACCTGCATCATGAACGGGACATCGTCGTCGGTCTCGAACCATTCGGTCACCGCCTCACGCAGGATCGACGGCGCGAACGGACGGAAGGACTCGCGTCGCTTGATCTTCAGGTTAAGGATATTTTTCATGTCCGCGCGACGCGGATCGCAGACGATCGATCGGTTGCCGAGCGCCCGCGGTCCCCACTCCATACGCCCCTGGAACCATCCCACCACCCTTCCTTCCGCGATATAGGCCGCCGTCCGCCGACACAAATCCTTCTCGTCCGGAACTTCCTCAATTCGGCAACCTCGCCCGTCGATATCCGCACCTCGTTTGTGCAAGAGTTCACCGATATGGGTATCACTGAACTCCGGTCCCCAGTAGGCATGATCCATGGCGCCGTTGCGGCCACCAGCATTGAGCCGGTGCCAGAGCGCCATGGCGGCGCCAATCGCCCCGCCGGCATCACCGGCAGCGGACTGGATGTAGACATGCCGGAAAGGCGTCTGGCGATAAATCTTGCCGTTGGCTACTGAGTTCATGGCGCAACCGCCCGCGAGCGCGAGAGTTTCAAGACCATAGCGCCGCTGGACATGGTTTAGGAGATGGAAGAACGCTTGCTCGTACATGGCCTGCGCCGAGCGCGCAATATCCCTATGTTTCGCATCTAGCGGTTGGTCGTTGCGCCGGGCAGGCCCGAGCAGTTCGTCCAGCGCCGGCGTAAACAGGCGCCCGACACTCGGCGAGCCATCGTCCCAGGCGTAATCAATCTTCTCCTGATGGTGGCGGAAGTACGCAAGGTCGAGCTGGAAGCTTCCATCGTCCCGCAGTTGCACGATCTTCTGCATCTGCTGGAGATACCTCGGCTCACCGTAGGGCGCGAGCCCCATCATCTTGTACTCGTCGCCGTAGTGGGGAAACCCCAAGTACTGCGTCATAGCCTGGTAGAAAATACCGAGCGAATGGGGAAAGAAGACTCGGCCCTCAATCTCGATACGTTCCATGCGCCCGATGCCCCACGCCGCACTCGCAAAATCACCGAACCCATCGACGGATACACACACCGCCTCATCGAACGGCGAAACGAGAAATGCTGACGCAAGGTGCGCAAGGTGATGTTCGACATGCCGCACCTCGCCCCGAAAGCGTTGGCCCGGAAACGCCTTGTCGAGTCGCTCCGCTACTCCCGCACGCCGCCAGCGGCTCATGATCCGCCGCAGCACCAGTTGGGGATTCGGGCGGTGGTTAAGCACATACACCGACTTTTCCCACAAATTCGCACGCGGATCGTGGTTCACAGCCAGATAGTCAACGTCATCCAGCCGCAATCCTCCAGCCTCGAGGCAGTAGCGGATTGCCTCACTCGGGAAACCGGCCCAATGCTTAATGCGCCGGAAGCGCTCTTCTTCGGCAGCGGCGATCAAGCGGCCACCGTGCACCAAACAAGCCGAGGAGTCGCCGTGGAATGCGTTGACACCGAGAAGAACCGCCTGTTTTCCCGCAGCCTTCGTCACTTGCCGGCCCCTCGCGCATATTCGGCGAGGACATCCCGGACCAAATTGAGCATCCTCGGTTCCTCGGTTTGTGAAGGCCCGTTGCCAGCGCCTTCCCGTTCCTTCTGGCGGGCGAGCGCCGTGGCGATCCCGGCCACTAGATCCTTCGGCTCGTCTGCAACAACCACCTTACCGACGATGCCCAATGCTTCCGCCAATTCAACCTGATGATCGTTCACGTGTTCCCCACGGTCTGCTCGCCGTGGCATCACCACCGGCACCTTTCCCGCCTCGATCGCGTGCATTATCGAGCCTGCACCGGCATGAATGATAACGAGTTGCGCTCCGCCGAGGCGTCGCGCGAATTCCTCCGAATCCATGAAGTCGATTGCTGTAACCCCCTTTTGGGAAAACGGCGTATGCCCGTGCTGCACAATAACAGGCTGAGGAAGACTTGCCGCAATCGCCAGCACCCCATCCAACAGGCGATGAAACGGCTGCCGTGCATTTCCCACCGAAACGAACGTCGTCACAGCAGTAATCCGCCATGGGTCCCGAGCGGAAAGTAGCGTGCCAACCCCTCCCACTGATAGAAGAACCGGTGGGCGACATAGTACATGATTCTTGCGGTCAACGATGGCCGGTGAACGCTGGTCAACGTCTCAACGAAAATGACTTTGGAAGAATAGAGCAGGCGTCCGATTATCGCGACCGGGACCGCCGGCCCCGCACCGGTGCTCAAGATTACCTGCGGCCGCTCGCGTCGCAGTATAGCGAAAGCTTCCCATAGATTCACAAGAAATCGCCAGTCCCTTTCAGAATGCGTGATGAAGTAGGTCCGCCCCCGCATGTCCCCTGGCAGGATCGCACGATCATTGAGAATATAAAAGTGCTCATAGGTAGCATATGCCGGTCTGAGACGTCGTACCTCCGTAAGGTGCCCACCACAGGAGGAGACAATACAGAGCTTCATGCGAGGGCGCTCTCCTTGTGAAGCATCTGATAAACACCCCACATGCGTTCGGCAATCTTTTCCCAGGAAAACGTCCGCACCCACAGACGCCCGCGCACACCCATGCCGGGAAGGTCACGTGCGCGTATTTCCTGAATCGCCGCCACGAGGCTCGCAGGATCGTTGTCAACCCACAGCCCGCAATCGTGTTCCACGAGCCCACTCCATGGCGTACCTTTGCTTGCAATCACAGGGACGCCGTGCGCGAGTGCCTCGGCCACCACGACCGCGAAATTCTCCGTGTGTGATGGGACAACGCACACGTCGGCGTCACGGAACGCCTCGGCTTTTGCTTGCCCGCCAACCTCCCCGACGAAATCAACTCTCGACGCGATCCCCCGCCGCTTGGCCAACTCTTTCAGTGAATCCACGTAACGTGTATCACCCGTACCGCAGACAGCCAGCGTCACTGCTTCGTCCAACGAACTTAGCGCCTCAAAGAGGTTTTCAATTCCTTTTTTGGGATCGAGCCTTCCGATATAAAGCAGTCGGATCCGGCCACCTGGACGCCATCCCCTTGGTTCGAGCACTGGCGGGAGTTCGATCCCGTTCTCGATCACGATTGGGCGCGCCCGAGGAATCCGCATACAGCTCTCCTCAGATTCTGCCCGGCTCGTCACGTGGAGCACACAGCGTCCGGGTCTAATAAGCGCGTTACACGTAACCTCCCAGAGCCGTTTCAGGAACATCTTGCGAGTGCCACTCCACCGCTGCAGCGAGCCTCGGGGAGACCATACGACAGGTTTCGAGAAGATCCGCGCTAACAGCAGGGCAGGTATAGTGGGAAATGAATAGACACTAGTCAAATGCACCACGTCGGCCCAACGCACGAACCCAGGTAACCGAACTAAAAGTTCCAGCGAAACCTGCCATGACATAAGCTTTGGAAAGTAATAAACGTCGTAGCCACACTCCGCCCGTACCAGTCGCCGCTCCACAGGCACGCGGTTGCGGCGTCCAGGCCCTGCGTTGTCTGTCGTTAATACCCGCACCTCAACGCCCCGGATTTTCGCCAAGGCGTTACACAGCCCGTAAGTGGAGAAAATCGGCCCCCCAAAGTAGGAGGCCGGGTAATAGGTCGGCACGATATGGACGATCTTCACAGACCAGTCACTTCTAATCGCAGTCGACTGACTTGCATGGCAGACATAGTGCCTCAACCATTTCGATCACTCCTTCTTCTGTCATCTGGACCATGATTATGGGCCGCTACAGACGATTCCTTTCCACCCACTCTTCGCATTGGCCACAACTCAATGTCGTCACCGTACGATCCAACTGGTACTCCAGAGGGCAGCGATCCAGTCGTACTAGTGACCAACCCTCTCTGGCCTGACCGCCCCTCTCATGACTGCACGAAACCCATATAATCCTCTAAGCACTGCGCCGACTAGTATAATTAGTCCGAAATTCCTCACCATCAAGAAATAGTCTGTTAATTCGTTTTCTACATCAATTAGATGAAACAACAGTAAGCCGACGGCAGCAAACTGGAGAATTGGTGCGACCTTCAGCAAGTCGAGCAACCGTATTGTGGCCATCACTAAACCAACCATTATTCCGACAAATATGAAATATCCTATGGACCCGTAGTCTGCGACCAGAAACGCAAGTGTGCTTCCGGGATAGTCCGTTATCTCGAACCCGTAAATACGTGCAACCATTGCATCCAGTTGTATGGCTACCTTGTTAGGCCAAAAAACCCTCGGAATGCTATTTGCGGCTGCCTGTAGTGTAATCTCTCCATACGGCACATCACGCGACGTTCCCCTTAATTGTTCATCCAGTATCGAATAGTGGAACTGCCACACCTTGTCACGCTCGCGAAGGTTTTCTATTGTTGCGTGCATATCTCCTGCCGCCTCCCCCAAGGATCCTGCCCGAATGTCTGCTCTAGGAGCGAGGAATTGACGATAACCCTGATAGATATTGCTAAACACCAACATGAAACCTATCACCAGCACCAGACCTCCCACCCAATAAATCAATCGTGTTTTCCGTTGTCTGATCAGGACCACAACAACCGTCATAATAGAGACGTATAATGCCATCCTCCTACCGAAGGTCATCAACAGAATTCCAGCTATTAACCCAACTGCAAGATCTACATACCAATTACGGCGTGGCCGCTCACCACTGGCAGTTACCTTTGCAACGGCGGCAAGAAAAATCATTATGACCACCGGATTCATAATGTTGTACAAACTAGTAAATCCGTATGGCATCGTCACTGCACCACCATCAGTGTGTGTTATGTCTATGTGAGAGGCCACCCCGTACTCTAAGAAGGCATAAAGCCGCAATAGTGAGACCCCGATCAGACCTGCGACGAGAAGCGACGTCGCGATACGCTCCCCGATTGCGAGTAAGTTGACAATAACCAAAGGGCTCTGCTTAGAAATGATGGCTCGTGAGACACCCCACGTTACGATGTAAGCAAACAGGACTGAAAGCTGGGCAACGGTAACCACGACTGAGTCAAGTTCGTCGATCTCGCGCAGGAATACATCAGCAACGGCTAGCCCGAAAAATTGTATCGCCCCGAATACTAGAAATAGCTCAACCACCGTGAGGTGCTTCAGGGATCTGGCGACGATTACTCCGATGACCAGCAACGAGATACTGGAAATAGCAAGTAGGTTGATTAGCCCATCTTCCATGATCGCTGCCATACCTCTCAGGCAAATGCCTCAAACAAACCGACATTTAAGACCACATCCCTCAACGCTACCCTGTCCTTCCTCAGTCTCCAGAGAACCACGACTTAAAACTCCCGCCACATCTTTATCGATCTCGACTCATCGCCGTCAGGCCGTATACGGTTATGCGGCGCTCGTAGTCCGAACTGCCCGTGAATCTGGAAGCGTAAGGACCTCCGCCGTTGTATTAGAACCGGCTTCACGGCCTAGCAACGACTGCTCGGGTGATCAGAGGACCCGGTCAAAGAGGTAGCATTCCGCACTTCTCCACTCACACCGAACGTTTCAGAGCACAGAGGTTTTGGCTACAGCGGTTATAAAACCGCCCCTAGTCCGTCCCTACCGCGATCTTTCCATTCCACAGATCTTTCGTCCTAGCTTTCTTAAATTGGAGTACCTAGCTGGCCCCGCACGTGTTCAGCAATTGTCTCCTGTGCCAATTCCTTAACAGCAGTCTGCCTAGCTCGGCGACGCACACTGGAGAACTGGGATTGGAGCCCAGTCAACCGATAACTGAAGTCCTTTGGGTGTTCGCTCAATACGAAGCCATTGATAGCATCTTCGATATATCCCTCGGCGATACTTGCGGGAACCGCGACCACCGCCCCACAAGCCATTGCCTCTACCAAAGCGGATAAGCCGGCAGGATTCGTCCTGGTGAAGGTTGGCAGGCATACAATGTAGGCATTGCGGTAAAGAACGCGCAACTCGCCGTCGCTCACGTTCAATAACACTTTTGCCACGTCGGCGGCACCAAGCTCGTCCCTGATTGCCGCGACCTGCCCGACGAGCTGCCGGTCATTGGTAGCACGCACATACTTCAACCCGAGTTCGCGCGCGAGCAGAATTCCGAACCGTTCGTCTCGGTCATTTCCTCCCACGGTCAGAACATATCGCTCCCGCTTGAGTCCGAAATTAGAGAGCACGGCAGGGTCGCCCTCGGCATCTCTGTCCGGAGACCAGTACTCGCAGTCAACCGTCACGGGTGCAAAACAGATCCGAATTTTCGGATACTTCTCGGACAATTGCCGCCGCTGCTGCTCGCTGGCCACGACAACGAGATCGGCGCTGCGGATCAGTCGGTCGAGCGCTAGGTCGTAAAGCCTCGCGGTGAGCCTGTCGTCCGTATGACCAGGAACCTTCCAGGTATGCACGATCAACCGGACTCGCATACCGAGGAGCAGGGCCAGGAATGCCGCAATAACAGGGTAGCCCTGCGTCACCACATTGAAAGTTCCAGACTTGAATTTCGTCAGGTGCCATAACGCACCTAAGATGTCGAACGATACAGGCCGTGTTGGATATACGACATAGCCCTCGTTCGAGAAAACCCGCGAGTACAGGTCGAGCACGTGGTGCCGAATACCCGATCCCGGTCGCGGCTGTGACCAGACGAAAGAAGAAAGAAAGATATTTACCATAGCCGCTTTATCTCGGCACCAGCGCTCTCTTGACGCCGTGGGCGACATCCTGCAAATCCTGTCGGCTGAAGCGCACCAATTGCCCCATCGACACGCCGGAAACATTGGGCGCCAGCGTGGCAAGGAGCATCAGTCTGGCGGCATCTGCCACGACAACAGCCGCTGCCATTCCCCCGATGCCGTGGGAAGGCACCAACCAGAATCCAAGCACAGCGACTACGGAACAGTAGAGCACTTGCGACCACACGTCCGCCGCCACCTTCTCTTTTCCCTTGTAAAACTCGGCAAGCATTTCCGAAAGGAAAAAGCAGACGGCGGAGAGTATCAACAACCGGGCCACCCCCGCGTCGCCCACGAAGCCTTCGCCGTATAGCAGTCTTATCGCCAGCGGCGCCGCCACAAAAAGCAGCGCCGCAAGCAGCACGTAGATCACTGCCGACATTCGGAACACACGCGCGAAACCGCCGTCCTGCCCCGCAATGCTCGACTGAAACGCCCTGACATTGATCGCCCCGGCGACGCCGGAAACAAGACGGCCGTAACTAAAATAGACGACGAATAACCCGAGCGCCGATGCGTCGGCCAAGTAACTGAGTAGAATCTGGTAGAGATTCGCTGACACGTGGGCCATACCGACTGGAAGGGCGAAGACACCAGCCGAACGGATCAGTGCTGTGGCGTCCCGTCTCACCGCCACCAGGGGAGAGGACTTCGGCGTGATACCGCTGGCGAGCATGAGCCCAAGACTGATGGCAAATGCGATATAGACAGCACCAAGGTTGGCCGTCACAAAGACACCAAGGCGAGAGAACGGCAAGATGATCAGCACGACTAGCAAGCCGGCGTAGGCGAGGTAGTACGATAGCCTCGCGAGGTTATACCGTGAGAAGTCGCCCGTTCCCGCAAAGAGCGCCACCATGAGGCTAAAAAAATAAAGTGCCGGGACGTACGCGCAGTATAGGTAGGACCAACCGCGAAGTGTTGGATCAGAAACCTTTGACGAAATGACCACATAGGCAATAAGCACCGCAGGAATTGCCAACAGCACCGACAGGCTTCCAGCCGTATACACGGGCGACGATAGCCGGCGGGTACCGCCGAGCACGGAGGCGGCGCGATCTAGGCCGCCGAAGAGCAGATTGGCAATGAGCTGCGGGTAGAGTAACACCAACGCCAGATGACCACGGCCTTCAGGGCCCAATAGGCGAGCTGCCGCGATCGAGCCCCCAAAGTTGATGACCTGAATGGCAGAGTTGGTGAAGACCGTCTTCAGCAACATCGGGAACTCATCCGCGATTGAATCGTGAGCCTAACCGCACGAAAATCCAACAGGTCATGAAGCAGCGGCCAATAGCCAGTGCTCAACGCAGGCTCCTCGGCTCGCTCGGCGACCATGGCCACAGCCCGGATCACTGGCAGGCGTCGATCCCCATAATGGCCAAGCTCGATACCCAATCGGTGCGTAGCGAATCCAGCCTTGGTCAAATGTTTTCTCAGAGTGTCCCGGGAAAAATAGGCGACATGGCGCCAGTCCCCTGTACGCCGAAACACAAGAGGCGTATAGAGTTCATAGGGCACTTCGACAACCAGCCGGCCACCGGGGGTCAGCAAATCCCGCGCCCTGCTCAGGAGAGTATTGGGCGAAAAGACATGCTCGAGTATGTGATTCATGACGATCACGTCGAACGGCTTTGAGAACGAGGTGGTCTGGAAGGGGCCAACCAGCTTCGTGACTTTCGGGTTACGCGGCGGCGTGTCGTTTGCGTCGAGGACGGTCACGTCATGCTTCGTGGCGAGGTGCTCGGTGCAGTCCCCAATCCCGCCCCCAACATCCAGAATCCGGAGGACGGCCTTGGACGCCATACCCTCCAACGCCTCAGTGATGAACGCCTGCCGGAACTCCCTGTAGCGTCGCACCAATGCACTAGTCGTTTCGCTTTCTGCGGTCTCGAACCCGCGATCCTGCGCGTACAAGCGCATCAGGGATTCCTCGCTGAAGACCTCGGGCTGAAAAATGAACTTGCATGTCCTGCATACCACAGTGCTGACCCGAGCACGAAAGTCATGCACCACGACCTCACCACGGGCGAGGCAGAAGCAATTGTGACTCAGACGATGGCCGCACAGGTCGCAGGTCCTAAGAGGTTGGATGTGGTCGAGATGATTCATGCCGATTGACTGTGATCAGATGTGACCGGGAGGCCCAGCCGGGACAGCGCCTCGCACAGTCCCACCACGTCCTCGGTCAGGCCCCAGCGACCGATCCGCTCAAGGCTTTTCCGTCCCATGTCCAGATAGGCGTCGTTCTGCAGGGTGCGGTCTAGCGCCCTCGTCAGACCCGCCACGTCACCCGCCCGGAATTTGGCGCCGTTGACGCCATCCTCCACCAAGTCCACGCCGCTGCCCACTTGATCGCTGACCACGATGGCGCAGCCGGCGTTCATCGCCTCGTTGACCACCAGCCCCCAGGTCTCGTTGAAAGATGGCAGCACAAACACATCGGCAAGGGCGTAGTAACCCAGCAACTCTCCCTGGTTCTTAAAACCTAGAAAGCGCACCGATCGCCAGCCGAGTTTCGCGACTCGCTGCTCCAGCGCGGGCCGCAACTCGCCGTCGCCCGCATATACCAGGTAAGGGTTCGGCTCCAGACCGCCTAACGACAGGCGTCGGTAAGCTTCCAGCAGGTCATCGGCCCGCTTGCGCGCCGTGAGCTTGCTCGCGTAAAGGATCACGGGGCGGTCAGGGGCGAACCCCAGGGAAGCGCGGAGCGCCTTGCGATCCACGGCTGCATCGCGGCCATGGAAGAAATCGTTGTCCACCGCATAGGGCATGTCGCCGATGCGCTCGGGCGGAATCCCCCAGGAAAGATAGAATTCCCGGTTGCGGGTGCCGATCGCGAGAAAACGATCGACCTGGCCCAGCATCAAGCCCACGAAAGCGCGCCGAGCCAAGCCCTTGAGGCCGGTGGACTCCGTCACGTGGCGCGTCGCCTCGCAGCGCATCAACACCTTGAGTCCGGCACGTCTAGCGAGCCACGCCCCGAGGGGATAGCCATAGTGGTTCCAGCCCTGCACCAGCACCGCGTCGAAGTGGTCGCGCGTCAGCCGTTCGACCAGACCCGAGATACGGGGCCGCAGGAACGAGATCCCGGGTTCGCGCTCGCCAGTCCGCGTCAAAAACTCGTGGCGATAGCCGTCGAGCAAGGGCACGTCCCACTCCACGGTACAGCCGAACTCCCGGTCCACATAGCCACGAACCGACATATCGCTAAAGAAAAGCGCCGTGAGGTCAACACCCGGTGTCGCCGCGACGGCGCGCAGGAGCGGGGCCTGATACTGGATCGGGTGGGTGGCCAGCCAAGCCAGGCGCACGTCAGCCATGATCTTTCATCTCTTCTTGTGCCGCTACTACCATCTGCCGTACCACATCCCGCATCTTGGAACTGGCCACCCAGCCGAGCCGCTCGAACACCTTGGCCGGATTGGCCCGCCCGACCCTGATATCCATCGGGCGTAGCAGGGCCGGATCGCTTTCCACGTGGTCGCGCCAGTCGAGGCCCACCAGACGGAAGGCCTCGGCGACGAACTCCTCCAGGCGGCTGGTTTCCCCGGTGGCGATCACATAATCGTCGGGACGATCCTGTTGGAGGAGCCGCCACATGGCGTCCACATATTCCGGCGCCCAACCCCAGTCCCGTTGCACGGAGAGGTTCCCCAGCTTGAGCTTTTCCTGCTGGCCCGCCGCGATGCGGCAGGCCGCGCACACGATCTTCTGGGTGACGAAACGCTCCGGACGCAACGGCGATTCGTGGTTGAACAGGATGCCCGAACAAGCATACAGGCCATAAGCCTCGCGGTAATTGGCCACCTCCCAGAATGCCGCCGCTTTGGCCACAGCGTAGGGACTGCGGGGACGGAAAGGGGTGTTCTCGTCCGCCACCACATCCCCGGTATCGCCAAAGGACTCGCTCGACCCTGCGTTGTAGAGCCGAATGCACGGGTCGAGAAAGCGGATGCCCTCAAGTAGGTTGAGGGTACCGACGGTGATACTTTCCAGGGTTTCCACCGGCTGCTCGAAGGACAGCGCCACCGAGCTTTGCCCCGCCAGGTTGTACACCTCGCATGGTCGCGTCTGGCTCAGTATTTGAAGTACGCTGCGGAAATCGTTCATCGCCATCGAGACCACCCGCACATACTTGCGGATACCTAGCCTGTCGAGGTTGGAGAATCTGTTCATCTGGGCGTCGCGGGAGGCACCAACGACTTCGTAGCCATGGTCGAGCAGCAATCGGGCAAGATAGGGCCCGTCCTGACCGGAGATTCCGCAAATCAGCGCTGTTTTCATCTTTTCACTGCCTTACGCGTTGCTTCCGTTACCCGCTTTTGGAATTCAGGAAAGCTGAAGTACGCTAGACCGTCGGGTACGCCATGGGGCTCGTCGAGTACGCCCAGAATGGCGGCTTCGAGTTCAGCGGGGGCGGTCGGGTCCACGAGACGACCCAGCAGGCCATTTCTTACGGCCTCGCGGCTGCCGTCGAGCTTGCTCGCCACCACTGGCACACCGCAGGCCAGAGCTTCCAGGAACACGAAGCCGAAACCTTCGCCTCTCCCTGGCATGACGAAGGCGTCGGCCAAGCGATAGTGGTCGATCTTTTCGGCTTCCGGAACGAAGCCCGTGAACACGACCCGGTCGGCCACACCCAGAGTCGCGGCTTTCCCCTCCAGCCTGGGACGGTCGTCGCCGTCACCAGCGACCAGGAAAGTCAGCCGCGGCTCTTTCAGAAAAAGCCTGGGCATTAGCTCCAGAACCTCATCTACTCCCTTGTATCGCTCAGTCCCGGACAATCTGCATAAGACCATGATGACTCTTCGTCCATCTAGCCCATAACGCTTAACGAGGGTCGTGGTTCTTGGCCCCGGCCCGTAGCGGTCGAGGTTGATGGCGTTGGGCAGAATCGCGAACTTCTCCTGGTCTAGCCCCGACCACGCCATCATCTTGTCCCGGGTGATCTCGCTGATGGACCACACCGCATCCACCTTGCCGATGATGCGCCGCACCAGCGCGGATGGGTGGGACTGCCAGACGTCGATGCCATAGATGAGCAACACGAGCGGTGCCTTGATCTTCAGATTCAGAAGCGCCGCCACGGGCAACAGGTTAACGTGGCCGCACAGGATGAGGTCGAAATGCCCGTGCGCGATGGCAAACGCCTTCCGGACAAACCGCAGCTTGCTACCCGCGGCCTCGGGATGGTAGCGGAGTTTGGCGGGCAGTTCACCGGGGGGAAATTGCAGGTTGCGGGGCACGCCCACGACTTCCTCCACCTCCGGCATGGCGGCCAGCGCCGTCAGCAGATCGCGGTTGTACTGGGCGATACCGCCGTGGCCGCCAAAAGCGTCAGTGGTGATGACCAGAATCCTCATGCCTGCCAGCCCCCCGATGCGTACACGACCTTCGCCCAGCCCCTCAACCCGCGCTCGCCCCGAGCCGTAGGACCAAGGAGCCAGTCTTGTACCGGGACGGAGAACCCCGTTTTGGGCCGCCCGAATATGGCCGGAGGAAGTAGCGGCGCCACTGTTGCCGCGACCTCCCGTTTAGAGATGCCGGGGCAGGCCGCAAGAATGGGGGCCACGTGCGCCAGAAGACTCATATCCACAAAGGGCACACGGATCTCCAGCGAATGGGCCATCCCGGCCCAGTCGGCGTCGCGAAGCAACTGGTGGCGCATGTACCAGATCATTTCCAGAGCGGAGACGGCGAGACGGGGATTTCCGATCCCGGTTGTCGCCGCTTCCAACCGGGCGCGGGTTTCGAGCGCGCGCCACCCCTCCCGTGCCATGTCAGGTTCAAGCACTACCGGCAGTTCCCAGGGCATGAACAGCGCTCGGCGGAGTAGATACGCGCCGCCCAAGCTGCCACCGTATTCGATCAGCCCTGCGTATTTGGGGGAAGTGAAGTGCCTGATGAGCGGCGCCAAGGCGAGGCGGACGGTTGATCCCAGGCCCGGAATCCCGGCGAGGGGCGAAAACAGCTTCGCCATGCGGGGTACATCCGTAAAACTCGGGTAAGAGCCGAATAATTCGTCGCCACCCAAGCCGGACAGCGCCACCTTGAGACCCTGGGCGGCCGTCGCGCGGGCCACGAACCACGTGTTGACCCCGTCGATTGAAGGCTGGTCCATCGCGGCGAGCAGCCGCTCCCGCTCCGCCTCGAAATCCGCCCGCCCGACCCGGACCGTGGTGTGCTGGGCGCCCAGGACCCGGGCCGTTTCCTCTGCCAGAGGTACCTCATCGTCACGGCTGCCTGCGTATTCATCGAACCCCAGCGTTACCGTTCGCAGCTCCCCGGCCATAGCCGCGCATCCTGCGAGCATGGTCGAATCGAGCCCCGCAGACAGGAACACCCCCACGGGAACATCGGCGACGAGATGGGCGGCCACGCTGTCCCTGACAGCCGTGGCAATCGCCGCCAGGGCATCGTTCCTGGATAGCGATGTGGGTTCGTCCGAGGCGGCGAGGAGCTTCGTCACGCTGGCGTGGTCTACGGGCCGGGAGGCACCGCGGCCGTCCACCCGCATCCAGTGACCGGCCGGCAACGCTCGGATGCCGCGGTAGAGGGTGAAGGGTTCCGGAACCGAACCCCACAGGAAAAAGCCCGCGTGTCCCGCGGGCTCCGGGTGGACGTCGACCTTGCCCTTCAGCAGCGCCCGCACCTGGGAGGCGAAACGGATGGTGTGGCCATCGTCAGCGTAGTAGAGAGGCTTGATGCCGTAGGGGTCGCGGGCAAGGAACAGGCTGCCCTCGGGCTCATTCCAGAGAGCGAAGGCATACATGCCCCGCAGCCGTTCCAACATGTTCACGCCGTGGGCCGCATAGAGGTGGAGCAGCACCTCAGTGTCGGAATGGGAGTGGAAAACACGGCCGGCCGCTTCGAGTTCCCGTTTCAGCTCCCGGTAGTTGTAGATCTCGCCGTTGAAGACAATGCCATTTCCGGTGGTGGGGTCGCGCATGGGCTGGGCACCTGCGTCAGAGAGATCGAGGATGGAAAGGCGGCGGTGGGCCAGTCCCACCCGATCACCCGCACCCAGCCAGAGGCCGGCGCCGTCCGGCCCGCGGGAAATCATAGCGTCTCGGATGGCAAGTAGCTCGTCCCGGTTGACGAGTTCTCCGCCATAAGAATAAATCCCTGCTATGCCACACATACCGTCGTCAGCCTCACTTGAAGGCAACCGTGAAAAAGTTGCGGGTGAAAATGGCGCTGCGGCCGGTGTCCCCGGTTTCCGCCGCGAGCCACAGCCGGAGGCCCAGGCGAATCGTCCGCCAGAGCGCCACGCGCACGGCCCCCGTAAGGCTGGCGGCAACGGGTCCGCTCTCGAAGAACTCGGCCCGTGAAAAACCCGAGGACAGGAGGAGTTGGGACAGCGAGGCGCGGGTGAAGGCCAGTTCGTGGGTGAAATCGCCGTAGCGGATGGCGCCCACAAACGGCGATTCGCCGTTGGGGGCATGAATCAGCCAGCGCCCACCCGGCTTGAGCACTCGGCGGACCTCGTCCACGAAGGGCAACAGATCGACCTTGGCGAAATGCTCGATGACGTCGAATGCCACCACGATGTCCTGGGAGGCCTCCGGAAGGGCGGCTAGGGTGGCCAGTAGGTCGCCTTCCTGTACGCCCTCGATGCCGAGGCGCCGCGCTTCCGCCACCTGTTCCGGCGAGACGTCGATGCCGGTCATGTTGACGTAGCCGGCCTGACGGGCGAAATGGAGGAGCGCACCGTGGCCGCAGCCGAGATCCAGCACCTGGGCGGCGCGTTGCATCGGGAAGAAGCGGCGAATCACGTCCCGCAAGGTAGCGGCGCGGGAGGCGAGCCCGTCGAGCGTCACCGGCGCCAGCGCCTGCGCCCGGCCGTGCACGTAATGCTGATAAATCCGCTCCCGATACGCGTTCATCTTTCCTCCCCCCTCGCTGCGAGGTGCAGCCTCCGACAAGCCCAGCGCCACTCGGAGGGTGCCGCCCAGACTTCGTCCCCGGCAAAGTCGTCGCCCACCTCGGCTCCATCGAGAGAGAACACCAGGACACCATGCGCCAGGAAGGCGGAGATGACAGCCTCGCGCTGCTTATTGCCGTGCAACGCGACGACCCAGATGGTCTTGCGGCGCCGCAACAAGCCGGCCCCTCCTGCCAACACCCTCGACTCGGCGCCTCCGACATCCATCTTGACAATGTCGGGCGCTTCGACCAGGCTGGCGGCCAACAGGCCGTCGAGCGTCATGGTCGGGACGAGGTATGCCCGGCCGTTGCCCAATACCCACATACAGATGTTCACCCCGATATCGAACCCGGAAACGCCGAGGGATGTCGTTAAATCCGGACGTGCCTGCGCACGTTGACCACGTTCTCGGCGAAGGGCTCCAAGGCCCATCCCCTGCCGTGCTCGCCAACGAGATGCGAGAATGCCAGCGAGTAAAATCCAGCGTTGGCACCGCGGTCGAAGGCCCGCATACCGGGCTGGACAAGGCGGGCCAGGACCGGCACCCCCATGCTCGGCGGCAACAGTTTGAGGGGCAGCCGCAACAACCGCCCGGAGATACTCGCTTCAGGAAGCCGATGACTAACCTTAAACAAGTCGATTCTCCAGAAAATGGTCGCAATATGCGATGGTTTCCGTGAGAGCGTCCCGGAGCATAATGGCGGGGGCCCAGCCCAGCTTCTCCCCCGTCAGATGGATGTCCGGCTGGCGCTTCCGCGGGTCGCCAGAGTCAAGATACGAGGTTTTGCGTTAGCTTCAAAGCTTCGGGGGCGGGTCTTGCAATACCACATTTCCCGATTTTGATTTGGGGTCAATGGCCATGTGGCGTGCCGCCACACCCAAGACCATGAAATTTAAAGCTTGTTTGGGCAATTTCAAGGCAGGTCTTGAAATACCTCATTTCCTTAATTATTTTATTCTGCCCCAACGAGCCCATTCCGCGAACTGCTCATAGCGTGACAGCACGACCGCAGTTTTCTCGCCCCTAGAATCCACGACCTCCTGCTCTTGTAACATACTCATAGTCATATCTATCCCTTAGGGCGCCTGGGGGCCCACGTTTCTAATAACGGTCGATGTGTGAGCCGAGTGTCCGACCTAACCTGTGAATTTTCGACGACCCGATCTTAGAGCCGGATCACGCCATTTTGGTTCTTTTGCTCCTTCACGTACCACGCGTACGTCAGTTCCAACCCCTCCTTCAACCCCATCTGCGCCTTCCACCCCACGGCCTTGAGGCGCGACACATCTAGCAACTTGCGCGGCGTGCCATCCGGCTTGGTCCGATCCCAAACCATTGCGCCGTCGTAGCCCACGACCCTGCCAATCAACACGGCAAGATCCAGAATCGTGACATCCTCGCCGACACCCACGTTGATCGGTTCGCTGTCGTCGTAATGACGCATTAAAAAGAGACAGGCATCCCCCAAATCGTCTACATGGAGGAACTCACGCCTCGGAGCTCCCGATCCCCAGACCACCACTTCGTTCCTTCCCGCCTCCTTCGCCTCGTGAAACTTCCTCAGAAGCGCCGGAAGCACGTGGGCGGTCTCCAGGTCGAAGTTATCCTCCGGGCCGTACAGGTTCGTCGGCATCGCGCAAATAAAGTTCGTCCCGTACTGGCGGTTGTACGATTGGCACATCGTGATGCCCGCAATCTTGGCCACGGCGTACGGAGCATTGGTCGGCTCGAGCGGGCCGGTCAGCAGATACTCTTCCTTGATCGGCTGAGGGCAGTCTCGCGGGTAGATACAGGAACTTCCCAGAAACAAGAGCTTTTTGACGCCGTGCCGGTAACTCTCATGGATGACATTGGTCTGGATCGCAAGATTGTCGTAGATGAACTCCGCCGGGGCCGTGCTGTTCGCCCAGATACCCCCGACCTTCGCCGCCGCCAAGAAGACGTAGTCTGGGCGCTCAACGTCAAAGAAAGCACGCACTGCGGCGCCGTCGCGCAGATCCAGATCCTTCGAGGTGCGCAGCACGAGGCGCTTGTACCCTTCGGCCTGCAACCGCCTGACGAGCGCGGAGCCGACCATCCCGCGGTGGCCGGCGACGTATATTTTTGCGTCTCGCTCCATCTGTTAGACGTACAGCCGACTCACCGCCCCCGGCTTGAGTCCCTCCACGATCTGGCGCTCGCGTTCCAGGTCGGCTTCGACCATCATCCGGACCAACTCGTGAAAGCCGACCGTCGGCTTCCAACCGAGCTTCGTCCTCGCCTTGGTCGCGTCGCCGATCAGCAGATCCACCTCGGCCGGCCTGAAATACCTCGGATCAACTTCGACGTGTTTTGCCCAGTCCACACCGACTAGGTCGAACGCCGCGTCGAGCAATTCCCGAATGGAATGGGTCTCCCCCGTCGCGATCACGTAATCCTCGGGCTGATCCTGCTGTAACATGAGCCACATCGCCTCGACGTAATCCCCAGCGAACCCCCAATCCCGCTTCGCGTCCAGATTTCCCAGATACAGTTTGTCCTGTAAGCCTAATTTGATTCGCGCCGCCGCTTTCGTGATCTTTCGCGTGACGAACGTCTCCCCCCGTCGCGGGGATTCGTGGTTAAAGAGAATCCCGTTGCACGCAAAGAGGCCGTAGCTTTCTCGATAATTCACCGTGATCCAGTGCGCATAGACCTTCGCCGCGCCGTAAGGGCTTCGAGGGTAAAATGGCGTGGTCTCGCGCTGAGGGACCTCGACGACTTTGCCGAACATCTCGCTACTCGAAGCTTGGTAGAACTTCGGTTTGAGCCCCAATTCGCGAATCGCCTCCAACAACCGAACGGTAGCCACGCCCGTCACCTCGGCGGTGTACTCCGGGACGTCAAAACTGACGCGGACGTGGCTTTGGGCGCCCAGATTGTAGATTTCGTCCGGTTGGACGGTGCGCAGGATCCGGTTGAGCGAGCTCGCGTCGTTGAGGTCGCCGAACACCAGTCGAAGCCGTGGATTTTGATCGTGGGGATCCTGATAGATGTGATCGATGCGTCCCGTGTTGAACGAACTCGACCGTCGGATGATGCCGTAGACTTCGTATCCCTTTTTCAGAAGCAATTCGGCCAAGTACGAACCGTCTTGCCCCGTGATGCCCGTGATCAGAGCTTTCTTCACGCTCACCCTTCTCGTCTCATCGCCATTGTGCACATGTCTCGCCACCGCAAGACGAGGTCACGAGAGCCGCATGAACGCCGCCACAAACGCACCGCTGAGGCCTTGCACCGATCACGCCTCTCCTTCCAGAATCCGGACGCGACGATCCATGTCTCCATAGACAAACTTAACCGACGCCTTGAGATCCTGATGCGCCGTCTCATTCTCGTCTCGGAACTCACGAATCTCTCGGCGGATGGCTTCATGGCCTTCCGCCACCTGCCGGACATCGCCGCGCACGCCTTCGGCCACCACCCCGACGTGCCGCTTGGTCTCTTCAAACCGCTCGTCGATGTAGCGTTTCGTCTCTTCGAACTTTTCATCGATCCCGGCGAACTTTCCATCGATCCCGGCAAACTTGTCATTGATCCCGGCGAACTTGTCATCGATCGCATTGAACTTTCCCTCAAGGAACTCCCGCGTCTCTCGATCCATTACGCGTTCTCCTTCACACTGACCGGATGCACCAACGGGGACAGGCTCGTTTTCGAAAAAGTGGACCGCGAAGAGCCGCCATCGGTGAGCACGCAACGCGACCATGCGGAGACCGAGGGGTGGAAGCCGAGAGACCCTGGGCCGTCCATCATCGGCGCCCGCGGAGCTACCGGATCGCGCACCTGCGTTCCCCCCATCCCGGCGGTGATCACGCGGGGCCCGTCGCGGAGCAAAGCCTCGGCTTGTCGTTTAGCGCATCGAGCATCCTGACACCGACGCGCAAACGCCTTATTTATACACCAAATCGCCGACCGGACTCAAGAGGAAATTCGCTCGCCGGGTTAGGGAGCGGGAACGGTTCTAGGCGCCGCCGACCCCGCCGGGATCGAGTCTGAGACGCTCCGCCCATCGACCAAGGTAGACGCGGTCCAACGTGGTTTCGTAACGGGCGAGCATGCCCTCAATATCCGCACGATCCTGGGAGCGGTCGGCCAGGGCATACTCGATCCGCTGATCGTTCAGCACCCGCGCGACCGCCGTCAGAACCACGCTCAGGGTGGCGCGGTACGCCATTGGCGTTCTTTCCACTCGCGGATCTCGGCAAACAGCCGCGTATCGAGCTGCTCCTCGGGAACCGTTCGGGCCAGCACCGCCCGCCGCAACATCAGGCACAGGTCGGTGATCTTGGCCCAAGCGTGGAGGTTCTCGACAATGGTCTCAGACGGGGGCTGCGGGGTCAGGTCTTGCACTGCCACATTCCCTTTCAACTTTCACGGATCCCAGACCGGTCCATCCGGACCTTTAAGGTTTGAAATCCACTTTCGAGCACTCGGATTCTCTGATCAAGTTCGGCGTAAGAAAATTTGATGGCTGATAATATCTCTCGATGAGCCTGCTCATTTTCTTCCCGCAACGATGTCATTTCTCGATCGAACTTCTCATCCAGATTCACCACTCCCTCCGCCACCTGCCGGATGTCGTTCCTGAGTCCTTCCGCCACCACGCCAAAGTGCCGTTTGATCTCATCCATCTGTTCCTGGTTCATCGGACTCCCTCTTGCGTTGTCCCGGCTGTTCCGAAAATCCCCCCTCGCCCCCCTTTTGTAAAGGGGGGTTGGGTAACACGAACGCGGTCAGATGGTTGAAGCTCCCCGCAGCAAGTGGAGCAAGGCCTCGGCTTGTCTCTTGGCGCATCGAGCGTCCAGCCCGACGCGCAAACGCCTCGCTTATACACCAAATCGTTGGCCGGACTCAAGGGGAGGGGCGGAGCGCCAGGACCTCGGGATCGGCTTGGGCGCGCGCGAGGAGGGGGGCAAGGACGCTATGCGGGAAGGTCATGGCGCGGCGCCGTCTTCAGCGTGGGATAGCTCCGGTCCTTGTCCGACAGCAGCGGTTCGGCGACCGGCCACGCGATCCCGATGTCCGGATCATTCCAGATGATTCCACGTTCATCATCGGGGACGTAATAGTCCGTACACTGGTAGGCGAAGTCCGCGAACTCGCTCAGCACGCAGAACCCGTGCGCGAATCCCGTGGGGACGTAGACCTGCCGCGGTCGATCGCCGGACAACGTCGTCCCGAACCACCGGCCGAACGTGGGTGAGCCGCGCCGGATGTCCACAACCACGTCGAACACCTCGCCCCGCGTCACCCACACCAACTTGGCTTGCGGGTGGCGGAGCTGATAGTGCAGCCCGCGCAGCGTGCCCCGCACGGATCGGGAACAATTGTCCTGAACGAAGATCGCCGGGATTCCGGCGTCGGCGTACCGTTTGGCCTGATACGTTTCCCAAAACGCCCCCCGCGGATCGGAAAAAACCCGCGGTTCGATCAGGAGGACGCCGGGCAGCGACGTTTCGCTGACCTTCATGACCGGTCCGCACCCGATCCCGAATCGCGCCGACGGTCGATCATCGCGAGAGCGACGCGGTCACCCACCCCGTGACCACCATGCCACCACGCGTTTCAGGCCGGCGTTGATGTCGGTTTTCGGAGTGTACCCCAGCAGCGCTTCCGCGCGGTGCAGGTCGGCCAGCGAGTGTTTGACGTCGCCGGGACGCGCCTCGGCGTACTCCGGCTCGGCCGACACCTTGAGGAGACGGGCGATCTCGGCGAAGAGCGCGTTGATCGTGGTGCGGCGGCCGTAGGCGATGTTCATCGCCTCGCCGACCGCGTAGCGGCTCCGACACGCGAGGAGATTGGCGCGCACGCAGTCGTCGATGAACGTGAAATCGCGCGACTGCTTGCCGTCGCCGTAGATCGTGACGGTCTTGCCGGCCTTGAGCGCCGACACGAAACGCGGGATGACCGCGGCGTATTGCGATTCGGGATCCTGGCGCGTCCCGTAGACGTTGAAGTAGCGCAGCGCGACGGTGGGCAGGCCGTAGGCGCGGTGGAAGACCTTGCAGAACTGCTCGCCCGCCAGCTTGCTGACGGCATACGGCGAGAGCGGATTGGGCGGGATCGACTCGACCTTGGGCAGCACCGGCGTGTCGCCGTAGACCGACGACGAGGACGCGAAGACAAAACGCTTGACCTTCGCCTCCTTGGCCGCCCAGAGGAGGTTCAAGGTGCCGGTCACGTTGACCGCGGTCGTGCCCACCGGGTCGGCGATCGACCGGGGTACCGACGGCAGCGCCGCCTGGTGCAGAACGTAGTCGACACCCCGCACCGCTTCCGCGCAGACCTTCGGATCGCGGATATCGCCCTCGATCACGGTCAACCGGGGGTCGCCGGCGGCGATCCGGTTCCGCGCGATGATCCCCTCCAGATTGGCGCGCTTACCGGTCGCGAAGTTATCCAGCACGCGAATGGTCTGCCCCTTCTTGAGCAGGGCCTCGACCAAATGGGAGCCGATGAACCCGGCACCACCGGTGACAAGATACCGTGATCCGCCGATAAGGCGCGTCTGCTGCGTTGTCATTTCAGCCTCGCGTCCTCACGTACGGCCCTGTACGCTCCGGTGCGAGGCCTCGTTCCGCCTTGCATCCGCACCTTCTGGGCGGCCACGGGTCCCGTGATCCGCCGATATAAAGGGCGTCTGCTGCGTTGTCATCTCAGCCTCGCAAACCTAAATCCCCCCTCGCCCCCCTTTTGATAAAAGGGGGGGTTGGAGAGATTTCGCCCCCCTTTGACAAAGGGGGGATGGGGGGATTTGCCTGATGTACGGATCGGCCGATAGCCAGCCCCTGTCGCGTCATAATTTCACGATCTTCGCCCGGCCGTCCCTCACGTTTTTCGTGGCATTGCGGGTGTCGACAACCAGTTTCGCCTGTTTGACGATCGCCTTGTAGTCAAACTTCGCGTGGTCGGTGACGATCACCACCGCGTCGTAGCCGCCGACTCGATCCGCCTTGACCGACGCGAGGGTTTCGCCCTTGCCGATGTCGAGACGCGGCACGAAGGGGTCCGAGTACGCCACCCGGGCGCCCTTGGCGCGCAGCAACCGGATGATGTCCAGCGCGGGCGATTCCCGCACGTCGTCCACGTTGCGCTTGTAGGCCACGCCGAGGATCAGGAGCTTGGAGCCGTTGACGCTCTTCCTGGCGTCGTTGAGCGCGTCCCCGATCAACTCGACCACGTGCTCGGGCATTTTGGTGTTGATCTCGCTCGCCAGCTCGATGAACCGCGCGTTGTAGTTGAACGCCTTGAGCTTCCAGGACAGGTACAGCGGGTCGATCGGGATGCAGTGGCCGCCGAGTCCCGGACCGGGATAGAACGGCATGAACCCGAACGGCTTGGTCGCGGCCGCGTCGATCACCTCCCAGACGTCGATGCCGAGCGTGCGACACATGAGCGCCGCCTCGTTGGCCAGGCCGATGTTGATGGCGCGGAAGGTGTTCTCGATCAGCTTGACCATCTCGGCTGCCTGCGTCGAGCTGACGGGGATCACGGTGTCGACCGCGTGGCGATAGAGCGCGACCGCCAGTTTGGTGCAGTGCGGCGTCACCCCGCCGATGATCTTCGGCGTGTTGCGGGTGGTGAAAACCGCGTTGCCCGGATCGACCCGCTCGGGCGAGAACGCGAGGAAGAAGTCCTTCCCCACTCGCCGCCCGCCCTTGGCCAGTTCGGCGAGAACCACCTCATTGGTCGTCCCCGGATACGTCGTGCTCTCCAGGACGACGAGCTGGCCGGGCGGCAGATACCGCGCCACCTGATCGGTCGCGGCGGCGATGAAGGAGATGTCCGGGTCTTTCGTCTTGCGCAGCGGCGTGGGGACGCAGATACTCACGGTATCCAGCCGCCTCAAGACCGAAAAGTCGGTGGTGGCGGTGAAGCGGTTCGACGACACCGCCTCGGCGATGTCCCGGTGAGGCACGTCCTGGATGTACGATCGCCCGCCCGCCAGCGTTTTAACCTTGTCGGAGTCGACGTCGATCCCGACAACCGAAAACCCCGCCTTGGCAAACTCGACGGCGAGCGGCAGGCCGACGTAGCCGAGGCCGATCACCCCGACGGTCGCGGATTTTCGGTTGATGTCATCCAGCGTCGGCATCCCCACTCCTCACGTCGAAAAGAACTCTCGAGAAAAATCCCGGCGCCGGCGGGCGTTCCGGACGTACTCCAGGAAAAACGCCGCCAGGACGAACGCGCCCGCGCCGAGGAGACCGGCCGTCATCACGATCAGCCCCCGTCGCGGCCCCACGGGGACGGTCGGCAGCACCGGGGCGCTGCGGATCTTGGTGTTCTCCGAACGCGCCCGATAGACTGCCAATTGGACGAGCCGATTTTCGTATTCCATGCGCTGCACGGCCATTTGCGCGTGGAGTTCCCCGACCTGCTTTTGGAGATTCTCGTGCTGAACCGTGGAGAGTCGGATGTTCTCCCTTAAACTCTCCTGCTCGCGGTCGATGACGGCCAGCCAAGCCTGGTACTGGCTGCGGTGCTCGTCGATAACCTGGGAGGCGAGGAAATTCAGGCCCTCTATGACTTGGTGGGGATCCTGCAGCGTCAGCGTGAGCTCAAGCAGGTTCGTCGCGGCGGCATTCACGTCGCTCTTGATCGCTTTGACCTTGACGGCGCTTCGCAATCCGGACAGGGTTATGGCGTCATTATTCAAGAATGTCCTGAACTTATCGAGCGTGGCGTCCGCCGTCATCACCTGCACAATAGTTTTGGGATCTTCGATGACGTCGAGCTGGCCGCCGCCGTCCTTCCCCGGGGTGAAGACCGTTCCCACCTTCAGCAGAAGCGAGGCCTGGTATGTTTTCGGCGTCGTGATGGTGACGAGCACCGCAGCCCCCATTACGGCCAGCGTCCCGAGGCCTATCAGCCAGCGGTGACTCCAGAGCACCTGCAGGTAATCGATGAGCTCGACCTGGTCTTCCTCGGCCGCTCGCGGGATGTCTTCGGTAACGGGCGTCACGTTCAGTGCTTCTCGCGCAGGCCGTGCCCAACCGCTCACGCCGCAGGAACACGACGTGACGGCCATGGGGTGAAGAATGGTCGATTCTAGCAGAGGACCGTCGCGGCATGCAAGGTACGCGCGGCCGGCGCGTCGGTCAGCACGAATGGGAAGTGGAAATCCTCGTTGGAATGTGCCATACTGCGCCTCCGTCAACCCCAGCAGCATTCCGCCGGAGCGTTCCTGTGGCTCACAGCGATTCCCACCATAGCACCACCACCGTTTCGGGCGCCCCGCCTCCCGGGGAGTTCGAGCCCGAGATCACCCTCGCGGATTACCTCATGGTCCTGGTCCGGCGGCGCTGGCTCGTCGCGGCCGTCGTCGCGGGCAGTCTCGCCGCCGGCCTTCTCTACGCCGCGTTCGCCGTCCGATCGTACACCTTCCAGACCGCGGTCGAGATCGGCCGAAACGGGGTGGACAACAAGCTGATCGACGAGCCGGAGACCATCCTGGCGAAACTCACGCACGCGTACATCCCCGACGTGCTGCGGGCGTACCACGCCGACCACCCCGAAGGCCCGCGCATGAAGGTCGACGCCAAGATCCCCAAGGGCAGCCAGCTCGTGGTGCTTGAAAGCCGGGGCCCCAAGAACGCCGAACCGGTCTACCGCGCGCTACACGAAGCCACCATCGACAAGTTGATCGGCGACCACCGGCGCGCCATCGATGAGATTCTGACACAGCATACGTCCGAGCGCTCGCGGGCGGCGATCAAGCTCGACGAGCTGGCGGATCGCCGCATCTTCGCCGTGCAGGAGCAATTGCTGCAAGGTGAGGTCGAACGCGGCCGGTTGCACCTCGCGTCGCTGAAGGATCAAGCCAAATTGATCGAGACCGAAGCCAAGCGCCTTGACGAGACCAAAAAACTCCTCGCCCAGCAAGTCGCCGACGTCCGGGCCATCCTCGCCATGGCCAACGACCGCCGCGCCCAAGCGGTGGCGGAGGCCACGGACGAGGCGCGGGCCATGACGCTGTTGATGATCGACAGCCAGATCATGGACAGCCGCTCCCGCCTGGGCGCGCTGGAGGAACGGCTCTACATCACGATCGAGAACGAGCGCGAACGGCTCGTCAAACAGCTCGCCGACATCCGCCGCGACCAGGAAGCGCAGTCGGCCGCGATCGGCGAGCTGGGGAGCAAGTTCGTGAAGCTGCGCGTCGACCACGAGCGGGAGAAGGCGCTCCAGCAGCAGACGATCGACGACATCGACGCCAAGATCGCCGGCGTGCGCCCCACGCGCGTCCTGCTCGCGCCCGCCGCGTCGTTCGACCCCACCGGCGCCGGGAAGAAAGCGATCCTCGCCGTGTACGGCCTGCTCGGACTCATCGGGGGGATCGTCGCCGCCTTCTTCGCGGAATTCGTCGCCACCACGCGGGCGCAACTTCGCGCGAGCGGCGAGGGCTCCGCGGCAATGGGCGATGCAAAGGCCGCCCGCAGGCCGTCACATTCCAGGAGTGAGGAGGGCGCAGCCCGCCGCGAGCAATTCGTCGACCCGCTCCGCGGAGACGGCTTCAGCGTAGACCCGCACGACCGGCTCGGTGCCCGAGGGCCGGATGATCATCCAGCTCCCGTCGCCGAAGTAGAACTTGAGGATGCCCTCGACCTCGGCCCGCCGCGCGATCGGGAAACCTCCGACCGCCGATAGCCCCTTCAATCGGGCGGCGAGTGCCGTCGCCTCGTTCGGCGCAAGCGGACGGTCGACCCTTCGGTAGTGCCGGGGGCCAACCTGCGCGGTCAGCTCTTCGAGTTGGCGTCGCAGCGGTTTGCCGGTGCGCGCCGCCATCTCGGTCAGGAGCAGGCACGCGATGATGCCGTCCTTGTCGGGCACGTGCCCGCCGATCGTCAATCCCTGCGCCTCTTCCCCGCCCGCGACCAGCTTGCCGTCGGCGATCAGGCGGCCGATGTATTTGAAGCCCACGCCGGTCTCATAGACCTCACGGCCGTGATGCCGAGCCACGGCGTCGACGAGATGGCTCGTCGCCACCGAGCGCGCGACGCCGCCCTTGGCGCCGCGGGTTTCAATCAGATAATTCACCACCAGCGCCAGGACTTCGTTGGCGGTCACGTACGTCCCGTCGGCGTCCAGCACCCCGAAGCGGTCCGCGTCGCCGTCGGTGGCCAGCCCCAGGTGATAGCGCCCCTCGCGCATCAACGCGGCCAGTTCGGTCAGGCGCCGCTCCGAGGGATCGGGCGCCGACCCGCCGAAGAGGGGATCTCTCTGATCGTGGAGGACGGTGACGTCGCAGCCCTCGGCCTTGAGCAGGGCGTCCAGATACCCTCTGGCGGTTCCGTACAGCACGTCCACGGCCACACGCAGCTTGGCGGCACGGATCACGGGGAAATCGATTATGGTCCGAAGATGGGCCAGATACGCGTCGCGCGGATCAAAGGGTGCGATCGATCCGGTCGGCTCGCCCGGCCGCACCGCGCCGGGCACCTCCGACTCATCGCCCAGCGCGGCGATGCGCGCCTCGATCCACCGCGTCGTCTCCGGCAACGCGGGCCCGCCCCACGCCGGAGAGAACTTGACGCCGTTGTACTCGGGAGGATTGTGGCTCGCGGTGATGTTGACCCCGCCGGCGGCCCGGCGATCCAGGATGGCATGCGAGACGACCGGGGTCGGCACGTCCCGCTCGGTGAGTAAGACGGTCCACCCCCGTTCGGCAAGGACCGCCGCGGCCTCGCGCGCAAACCGATCGGACAGAAACCGGGTGTCGTACCCGACGATCACCGGCCGCCCCTGAAGCCCTTGGTCGGCGAGATAGTCCGCGATCGCCCGCGCGACGAGGCGGACGTTGGCGAACGTAAACTGGTCGGCGATCACGGAGCGCCACCCCGAGGTGCCGAAAACAATGGGTTCAGGAACCGTCGCGATCAACGCGGTATCACCCGGCCCCCGTTCCGATGAGCGTTCGGAAGTAGCCGATTGTCTCCGTAAGCCCCTTCTCAAGCTCCACCGTGGGGTTCCAGTTCAACACGTGCCGAGCCAAGCTGATGTCCGGTTGGCGTTGCACCGGATCGTCGCTCGGCAGCGGACGGAAGACGATGGCGGACGATGACCCGGTCAGGGCGATCACCCGCCGGGCCAGTTGAAGAATCGTAAACTCGTGGGGGTTCCCGAGGTTGATCGGCCCCGTGAAATCGTCAGGCGTGGCCATCAACCGAATGAGGGCCTCGACCAGGTCGTCGACGTAGCAAAAGCTTCGGGTCTGGTTTCCCTCTCCATAAACCGTGATTTCGCGTCCCTGGAGCACCTGCATGATGAAGTTCGACACCACGCGCCCGTCGTTGGGGTGCATCCGCGGCCCGTACGTGTTAAAGATCCGGGCGACCTTCACGGCGAGCCGATGCTGACGGTGATAGTCGAAGCAGAGTGTCTCCGCGCAGCGCTTCCCCTCGTCATAGCACGCGCGCAAGCCGATCGGATTCACGCGCCCCCAATAGCTCTCTGTTTGGGGATGTACCTCGGGATCGCCGTAGACCTCCGACGTCGACGCCTGGACGAGCTTCGCCTTGGTCCGCTTGGCGAGGCCCAGCATGTTGATCATCCCGTGAACCGAGGTCTTGGTGGTTTGAACCGGGTCGTGCTGGTAATGGATGGGCGAAGCGGGGCACGCAAGATTATAGATTTCGTCCACCTCGACGTACAGCGGGAAACAGACGTCGTGGCGGATGAGTTCAAACCGTGGATTCGCAAGGAGGTGGGCGACGTTGGCGCGGCGACCGGTGTAGAAGTTATCGACGCAGACGACCTCGCGGCCGTCGGCCAACAGGCGGGCACACAGGTGGGAGCCGATGAAACCGGCACCGCCTGTGACCAGGACTCGTTTGGCGACCAGATCACGCACGCTCGATCACCCTTCGCTGCTGCATGTCCTCACGCGGTCCATCAGTTGGAGCCTGTTCAGGAAAGTGCCAGATGCAAGGCGCCGTGAGAACCGGACCGGAGCGTACTGGTTCGTACGTGAGGACCGGAAGCACAGCGGCAACGCAGCAGATGGCCTTTCATGGACTGGCTCCTAGGCGCCTCTTATACCAGATTCCTCCGTTCCATGACAAGGAGGAAACGGCGTCGTTGGAAGCCCGATGAGGGATGACGCGGTCGCCGACTCTCGCGGTGACTGCAGGGCCAACCTCGCGCTGACCGCCGCCCCGATCAGACCCCACAACAGGATGCCGAACATCCCCGAGCCGTAGAGCGCTTCGGTCATGGACTCGACGATGACCCCGATCAGCCCTCCCACAGCGATCGCCGCAACGACGCGTTCGTCCAGCGTTCGGCTGCGGCGTATGGCCGCAAGGAGCATGATCATGACGCCTCCCACAACCAGCGTGAACAGGCCGAGACCGATCGTTCCGATTTCAAAGAGAGTTTGCAGCCAAACGTTGTGCGCTTGATGCGGAGAGCCGAGCTGTTGGTACATGCTGTTCAGTCTCTTCTGAAACACTTGATGAAAGAGACCCCCGCCGTAACCGTAGCCGGCCCACGGGTGTTCCTTGGCCATCTCGATCGTCGCCGACCAAATCTGCCATCGGCCCATCATCGCCAGGTCCGCTCCCTCTCGGCCATACGTAACCGTATCGAACAGACTGAGGTACCGGGTGAATACCAAGGGCACTCGATCATGGACCATACCCGCGGCCAGCACGAGGACCAACACGCCGGCACCTAGTGCCTTTATCCGCATGGAAAGAACCGCCGAGAACACCGCGAGCGCGATAACCGTCGCCGCGACCGCCGTGCGTGACCCGGTGGCGAGCAGCAGCGCGGCATGCGCGGCGAGCAGTCCTCCCCACAACAGCTTTTTCTGCACACCGCGTGCGCCGACCATCAGGCCAACGAGCATGACGGTCGGCAAGACGAGATAGGCCGCAACAATGTTCGGATTGTGAAAGAGGGGAAACAACATCGCCAGCCCCCCTGTTTGCTCGCGCGTCCATCCGCCGGCAAATCCCCAGGCCACCACGGCCGTTGACGCCAGCACACTCGCGCCGAAGAGCCGACGAATCTGCCGGGGGGTTCGCACCACCTCCACCACCAAGACATATGCCAGGAGAAACTTCGACAGATCGCCCCGCAGCGCCTTGATGCTGATGATTGGGTCGACCGACGTGACCGTGGCGATCAGGACAAACCCGGCGTAGGCCGCGATGATCCAGTTGAGCCAAAGCCCGGCTCCCCGAACCGGCTGGCCGAACACCCGCGTCCTGACCACCCAGAGGAGGACGGCCATCGTGAGGGCGACGGTTCTCACCCCCGACGTGTGGGGGAAGGGCAGGGAAAAGAAAAATGTGAGGAGTGAGACTTCGAGCGCCCAATCGAGCCTCGGCAGCCATCGCGCGATGGCGGTGGGCGTCAGGCGCACGCTCACGTCCGTGGCGCCATTGGAACCACGTCCGGCGCGGGGGCGTGGCGCAGCGCCTCTTGCACCACAGCCACCACCTCATCGAGCGAAATGAGTCGCATGCAGTTTTGCTCCCCCTGATCGCACCCGGTGTGCGCGCACGGGCTGCAGGGCACCTGCTTGTAGATGACGCGGTGCCCGTCACCCCACGGCCCCCAGACGCGGGGATCGGAGGAACCGAAGAGCGCCACCACCGGCGTGCCGACCGCAGTGGCGATATGCATAGGTCCGTTATCGTTCCCGATGAAGAGCCGCGCCCGCCTGATGATCGCGGCCACCAACCGGATCGGCAGCCGGCCTTCCGTCGCCCGACACGGGGTGCGCATCGCGGTACGGATCACCGCCAGGTCGCCGGCCTCCGTGGGTCCTCCCAGGATGATCACCGGCAGGTGCTCGGCGTGTTGGATGCGATCCGCCAACGCCGCCACCCGATCGAGCGGCCATTGTTTGAACCAAAACCTCGCTCCGGGATGGATGACCACGAAGGGCTGGTCCTCGTCCACCCCGCTCGTCCTGAGCCAGTCGGCCGCCGCAGTCTCTTCCGATTCGGAGAGAAACAGCTCGGGCGTTCTACTCCGGATCGGAATTCCCAGCCTGCGCAACGGTTCCAAGTAGTAGTCGACGGTGTGGAGACGCTTGGAGTCGGCCCGAACGACCTCGGTGTAGAGGCGTCCCCGCCATCGCCCTTCGTCGTTGAATCCCAGTCGGCGCCGAGCCCCGGAGAGCCGCGTCAGCAGGGCCGAGCGGTCTCCATCGGTAAGGTCGATCGCGAGATCGGGCCGGACTCCGCGCAGCGCCCGCACCAGCGACAGTTGCGTCGACAGCGAACGGGAAACGGTCAGGATCCGATCCACGTGCGGGTTGCCCTCAAGCATCGCCTGGGTGCCCGCGTTGACCAGCGCGGTGATCGTGGCGCGGGGATACGCCTCGCCGAGGGCGCGGACGACGGGCGAAAGCAGGAGCACGTCGCCGAGGTAACGCAGCTTGACGACCAGGATGCGATCAGCCGTCATGGATCACCTCGCGGTGAGGGATGGTCAACAAGCGTTCCGCGCGATCCGCCACCTCATCGACCGTGATCGAGGTCATGCACTCCTGGCGGGACCGCCCGTTGAGGTGGCAGGTATCGACCTGCTGCGGGCACGGGCTGCAGGGCAACGGGCGGCGGATCACGACGCCGCTCGGTCCCCACGGGCCGTACTTGGTCACGTCCGAGGGACCGAACAGGGCGATCGTCGGCCGGCCCAGCGCCACCGCGACGTGCATGGGGCCCGTGTCGTTGGAGATGAACACGTCGGTGCGGGCAATCAGCGCCATCGTCTGGCGCAGCGAGGTGAGGCCGTCAAAGAGAACCGGCGGCCGCCGCATCTCACGGGCGACGGCACGGCAGGCCTCGCGGTCGCGCACGCCTCCGACGACCAACACCTGCGCGGCGTCCGCCAAGCGATCTCCGAGCGCGGCGAACCGCTCGGCAGGCCAGCACTTGTGCCCCCAGCCTCCTCCGGGAAACAGTCCCACCAAGGGACGATCGCTCGTGACGCCCCGCTCCGCAAGGACCCGCTCCGCCCACGCGCGCTCGCCGGCATCCACGCTCAGTTCGAGGGACACGTCACGCGGCGCCTCACCGACCACGGGACGGACGATGTCCAACTTCTGGAGCACGAGGTGCCGCCCGACCTCCTCCACCGGGATCGGGTGGGTATAGAGCCAATCGCGCCCCCGGCCGCGCACCGACTGGCCGTAGCGGACCGGAGCGCCCGAGAGTCGGGCGAGCCACGCGCTGCGCGGCCCCGAAAACAGGTCGACGCAGACCTCGAACCGCCCCGCCCGCAGCCGCTGCACGAGCGCCCAGTCGGTGGCGAGGCGCGCCGTGAACGGCCGCCGCCGCTGCGCGGCGCGGTCGACCACGATCAATTCGTCCACCCACGGGTTCCGCTCGAAGACCTCCGCGCCCAACGCGTCGACGAGGAGCGTCAGGGAATCGGCGCCATCCCTCTGCTTGAGCGCCCGCACGACCGGCGTGATCAACACCATATCGCCGAGGGCACGGAATGCGATGACAAGCACCCGAGGCATCACCCACCCCCGTTCGACGTCACGGGCACGGGAGACGCGTGGAGGTACGAGCGTCCGAGCCGCAGACACGCGCGCATGAACGTTTTGAGGTGCGGGGCCTCCGTGCAACTCACGGCGATCGCGCGCCGCAGATACGACCGTCCTTCCCCCAGGTTCCCCTTGCGAACGAGCATCTTCCCCAGGTCGGAGTACCACTTCGCGAACTCGCCACGGAGGAAGCGCCGATGGGTCGCGGCGTGAACGGCCCACACCTTGTTGAGGAACACCCCGCGGTTGCGAAGCCCCATCTCGTTGTTCTTGGTGTTGTTGCCCGTGTGAATCCGGTACTGAACGAGCGGGTCCGAGAAACAGTGGAAGACGCAGCACGCGCTGAGCCTGACCCACAACTCGATATCCTCGTACGACGCGCCGCGGAAGTCCTCGGAAAACCCCCCGACCGATCGCAACACCTCGGTCCGGATCATCACCGCCGAGGGATAGATCAGGTGCCCCGCGAGGAACTGCAGGCTAAAGGCCGACCGATGCCCGGAGCACGCCTGCCTTCCCGCCGCGCGCCCGTCGTCATCGATGATGTCGAGGTCGCTGTGCACGAGCCCCACGTCGCCGTGCCCTTCGAGGAACGCGACCTGCCGCTCGAGCTTGGACGGGCGCCAGACGTCGTCGGCGTCGAGGAAGGCGACGTAGCGACCGCGGGCACGCGCCACCGCCGCGTTGCGCGCATGGCAGACCCCGTGGTTGTCCTGCTCAACGAACGTGAGGCGATCTCCATACCCGCGGATGATGTCCCGCGAGCGATCGACCGACCCGTCGTCGATCACGATGAGTTCCCAGCCCGTGAAGGTCTGGGCGAAGACCGACTCGATCGCCTCGCGCACGTAGCGTTCCCCGTTGTACACCGGGATGACCACACTGACCAGCGGCCCCGTCACTCGGGCTCCTTGGACACGAGCGTATA
>Ga0184615_10000182_pt1 | contig 38715 bp, 27 predicted proteins | sample PLM4_65_coex_FD_133134 | JGI IMG/M metagenome (GOLD analysis project Ga0184615, IMG submission 133134) | Groundwater sediment microbial communities from an aquifer in East River, Colorado, USA - PLM4_65_coex | ecosystem: Environmental > Terrestrial > Soil > Riparian zone | place: USA: East...
GCTGTTCCCGAAGACCGAACTGGAAGTCGAAGAGGTTGCACCCATGGGTGGGCCGATCGTGGTGAGAGTGGGGGCCTCCCGTTATGCTCTCGGACGGGAGGTCGCGTCGCGGATCCTGGTTCGGGAAGCGTGAGACCATGGCACTGACGTGTTGCCAATCAGTCCTGCGATTCAAGGGCGAGGTGCAGAGAACCATTGCTCTGGCCGGTAACCCGAATGTCGGCAAGTCCAGCTTCTTCAATCGACTGACCGGGATGGGCGTGGTGACCGCCAACTACCCAGGAAAAACGGTGGACGTGAATATGGGCATCACCCACTTCAACGATATGATGGTGGGGGTCATCGATCTGCCGGGGACGTATGCGCTGGAGCCCGTCTCGGAGGACCAGTGGGTTGCGAGGCGGGCCCTGCTAGACGCCCGTCCAGATTCGGTGATCGCGGTGGTGGACGCGACAAACATCGCCCGGAACCTTTACCTGACCCTGCAGCTCTTGGACCTGGGCCTCCCCGTGGTCGTGGCGCTGAACCTGATGGACGAGGCCGAACGCGGCGGACTGGCAGTGGAGCCAGCCGTCCTGGCCAAGCATCTGGGCGTCCCCGTCATCCCGACGGTTGCGGTTCGTGGGATGGGGGTGGATCAGGCGATGGCCAAGGCGGTCGAGATTGCCGAGGGCGTGACGTCGGCGGGGGGCCGAGGGCCGCGTTACGGCCGGGACGTGGAAGAGCAGATCGAGGCGCTGGCTGCCTTTCTGGGGGCAATGGAGGTCGAGCTTCCGTTCGGGTTGTCGCCCAGGCCCGTGGCGATCCTCTTGCTGGAGTCGGACGAAGAGATGCTGCGATGGGCGGAGCAGCAGCCGCAGGGTTCGGCGATTCTGGCGGAGACGAGGAGCGCGGCCGCTGAAATCGCAGAGCGGCATGGGGAACCGGCTCCCCTTCGCCTGGCCAGGGAACGGCACGGCCTTGCAGGGCAAATTGCGCAGGAAGCGCAGGCGCGGGTCCGGGCCCGGCGCTCTCGACAGGAGCGCCTCTGGCGCCTGACAACCGCTCCCCTGACCGGGATACCGATCCTGCTCCTGATGCTCCTAAGTCTTTTCGCTATCCTCTTCTCCCTGGGTAACTTCCTGTCCGACCTCTTGAGTGGTCTCTGGGCCGCCTGGGTCTCGCCGCCCGTTCAGGTTGCCTTCGCCTTGGTCCTGGGTGATGGATTCCTTGCGAAAAGCATGCTCTGGGGATTCGATGCCGGGATCAATGCGGCCCTGGCAGTAGGGATTCCCTATGTGCTGACCTTCTACCTCCTGTTTTCTGTCTTTGAGGACACCGGCTACTTGAACGCGGCGGCCTTTTTGACCGATCCCCTCCTGCACCGTGTCGGACTTCACGGCAGGGCGGTCATCCCTTTGGTTACCGCGGCGGGGTGCAATGTCCCGGCTGTCATGGCGACAAGGACCCTGACGACCATGCGGGAGCGAGTGATTTGCGCCACCCTGATCTGCTTTGTTCCCTGCAGCGCCAGGACCGCGGTCATCTCGGGGGCTGTCTCCAGGTACTTGGGGTGGGCGCCAGCGATAGGGCTCTACCTGATTGTTGCGGCGGTCGGGACGGCCGCTGGGTGGGGGCTGAGTCGCGTGGTGCCGGGGCGGCGGACCGGCTTGGTAATGGAGATGTTTCCATTCCGGCTGCCGTCTGTCCGAAATCTGCTACGCCGGACATGGTTTCGCTTCAAGGAGTTCGTATTTGTCGCCGCGCCGGTCGTCATCTTCGGAAGTCTCTTGTTGGGAGGGCTTTACGAGAGCGGGTTGATCTGGCGGCTTGCTGCGCCGCTGACACCTCTGACAGGCTGGTGGCTCGGCCTGCCAGCGGTCACCGGCCTGACGCTGCTCTTTGGCATTCTGCGCAAGGAACTGGCGTTGCAGCTCCTGGTGACATTGGCCATGGTGCAGTACGGGCGTGGCGCGGCCGATCTGCTCCACTTCATGACGATGAAACAGCTCTTTGTGTATGCCCTGGTCAACGCGCTATTCATACCCTGCCTGGCCACGATCGCGGTCCTGGCACGAGAGCTGGCCTGGCGGAGAACCCTCCTGATTGCGCTCTTTAACATCGTGGTCGCCCTCGGGGTCGGCGGCCTGGTTAGCCGCCTCTGGAACGGCTGAGGCGGGCGTCTTGTCGGGGGTCGTAGTGGTGGAGCGAATCCTGATGATGGTGGATGGCTCCTTCGCTGCCGAGACATCGGCACGGTACAGTCTGGTCCTGACCAAGGCCTGCGGCGCGGAGTTGGACCTTCTCTACGTTGTGGTGGATGAATCGGGTGGTGCCTTGACCCGGGCCGAGGAATCGCTCCTCCGGATCTTTCGCCAGGCGCATTCCCTGGGGCTAAAGGTGAGGAGCGTGAAGGAGGCCGGTGATCCGATCAGGGTGATGCGGGACCATGTGGTGAGGGAGAAGATTACGCTGGCCGTGGCCTCGGCCACGAGAGCCGAGGTCGGACGCCGCCTTCTCCGGGAGCTTCCATGCGCCGTCCTTCTGGTCCGGGTGGTGCATCCTGGCAGGATGGCCTCGCCCAACGAGATCCTTGTCCCCATGTATCCTGGTGAGTTCGAAGGCGGGGGCCTTGAGGAGGCGGCTGATCTCCTCGCGAAACTTGGAGGGTACTGGCAGGCCAGAATCGTGCTCTTCCAGTTGAGGCGACCAGTGACGCAGCTCTTCGATCGGAAACTCTTTGGAGGCGGCGTCAGGGAGCAAGAGGAAACAAAGCTACATCGATTCGTCTCGGCGCTGACCCGCCGCGGCCTGTCCCCCGGGACGAGGGTTGCGTGGGGCCGTCGTATCGGCGAGGGAATCACGGCTGAGGCGGCCGCCAGGCGACATGATCTGATTTTTCTGGGCACGAAGGGGCCGAGAGGGTTCATCCAGCGCCTTCGTGCTGGAACCGTGGACCACCTGATGAGGACGACCCCCTGCGACCTGATGCTCTTCCGGCCAGCGGCCGCCTGAGGCCGACAGGGTGGTGAGGGATCATGCAGATTCATCGGCTTTCGCCCGAAGAGGCGCTGAGTGCGCTTGGGACCTCGGACCAGGGGTTGAGCGATGCCGAGGCAGCCAGGAGACTTGAGCAATTCGGCCTCAACGAGCTTCGGGCCGCGGAGAAGATACCCTACCTTGCTATGCTGGGAAAGCAGTTTACGCATTTTCTTGCCCTCCTGCTCTGGGCCGCGGCGGCCCTGGCATTTGCCGCGGACAGGATGAAGCCAGGGGAGGGAATGGATATGCTCGGCTGGGCCATTATTGGGGTCATCGCGGTGAACGCCCTCTTCTCTTTTGTCCAGGAATACAAGGCCGAGCGGGCCCTCATGGCCCTCAAGCGCCTCCTTCCAATTCACGTCAAGGTCCTCCGGCTCGGGGAGATCAAGGAGATCCCCGCTTCCATGCTGGTTCCGGGAGATCTTGTGATCCTCGCCGAAGGGGACCGAGTTCCTGCCGATGGGCGGATCATTACCTCGGCCCTACTCAGGGTGGACAATGCGCCCCTAACCGGCGAGTCGATTCCCAAGACCCGGCGAGCCGAGGCCATGGCCGAGGGGCCGCTCCTGCAGAGCCCGAACATCGTATTCGCCGGCACCAACGTCCTTTCGGGGACTGCGAGGGCGGTCATCTTCGCTACGGGGATGACCACCGAGTTCGGCAAGATCGCCCACCTGACCTCTGCGATCGAGACAGAAATAAGCCCTCTGCAGCGGGAGATCGTGAAGGTTACTCGACTGATCGCTGTGCTCTCCGTTGGGATCGGACTTGCGTTTTTCGGCCTCGGTATGGCGATCGGAAGGAGCCTTTGGGAAAACTTTGCCTTCGCGATGGGGATCCTCGTGGCGATCGTGCCTGAGGGGCTCCTCCCCACGGTCACGCTCTCTCTGGCGGTGGGAGCCCAACGAATGGCAAAGCGGAAGGCGCTCATCAAGAATCTTCCCTCCGTGGAGACGTTGGGATGCGCCACCGTGATCTGCACGGATAAGACGGGGACCCTCACCGAGAATCGGATGGCTGTGACCCGTGTCTACATCGACGGACGCGAGGTTCAGGTGTCGGGAGGCTCGTTCATCACCGAGGCAGGCGCCCAGGTGCCTGCCGAGCTTCTCGGCAGATGGGCCCCGCTCTTTGCGATCGCCACCGGGTGCAATGATGCCCGTCGCCGTCACGACCCGGACGGGAAGGGATCGGCATTCGTCGGCGACCCGACAGAGGTCGCTCTCCTGCAGTTCGCGGGCGCCGTATCGCGGGATGAAGCCGAGGGGACGCCTCGGCTTCAGGAGTTCCCCTTCGACGCCGACCGGAAGCGGATGACCACCATCCACCGGACAGCGTCCGGGAAGAGGCTCGCCTACGTCAAAGGCGCGCCCGAGCTCCTGCTTCCGCTCTGCCGCTTGACCTATCGCGACGGTGCAGCGATCCCCCTGGAGGAGGCCGAGCGCCGGATGATCGTTGACCGCCTGGATCTGTTCGGCGAGTCGGCCTTGCGGGTGCTTGCCCTGGCCTACCGAGAGCTTCCCGAAGGCATGGCGCTGCCGGCGATGGAAGACGTGGAGCGGGACCTGACGTTTGTCGGCCTGGTTGCCATGCTGGATCCGCCTCGGCCAGAGGTCCCCGAGGCGATAGTCCGGTGCAGGAAGGCCGGGATCAAGACGGTTATGATCACGGGAGACAACGGGCGCACAGCCCTGGCGATTGCCCGGGCCATCGGGATGATCCGTGGGGAGAACGCTGCCGTTCTGGAAGGGCACCAGGTCGAGGCGATGCGGGATGAGGAGCTGAGGGTCGCGCTCGAAGAGCCCGAGATCCTCTTCGCCAGAATGACCTCCACTCAGAAGATGAGGGTCGTCTCTCTCCTGAAGGAGATGGGACACGTAGTAGCGGTCACGGGCGACGGGGTCAATGACGCCCCTGCCTTGAAGAAGGCCGACATCGGGATCGCCATGGGAATTGAAGGGACCGACGTGGCGAAGGAAGCGGCGGATATCGTGTTAGTCGATGACAATTTTGCTAGCATCGTCAATGCCGTCGAAGAAGGGCGAGCGGTCTATGAAAACATCCGCAAGTTTCTTACCTACATTCTAACCCACACGAGTCCAGAGCTGGTTCCTTATTTGGCCTCGGTGATCTTCCGGGTTCCACTCCTGCTCACGGTCGTCCAGATCCTCGGCGTTGACCTTGGGACCGATATGTTCCCGGCCCTGGGTCTCGGGGCCGAGCCGCCGGATGCGCAAACGATGGATCGCCCCCCAAGGTCGAGGGAGGAGCGACTCCTCAGCTTTCCGTTGCTCGTCCGCGCCTATCTATTCCTTGGGCCGATCGAGGCGGCCGCGGCGGTGGGCGGCGGGCTTTGGTACCTCGCTGATCGCGGGTGGGAGTGGGGCATGGGCCTCCCACAAGGGAGCCCGCTCTACAGACAGGCGACGACCGTTGCCTTCGCGGCCATCGTCCTCTGCCAGGTGGCGAACGTGTTCGCGTGCCGGAGTCCAAGGGCGTCGAGCTTCTCCTTGCCCCTCTTCACGAACCGCCTCCTCCTGTGGGGCGTGGCTGTCGAGCTCTTCATTCTCGGGCTGATCGTGTACCATCCGCTCGGCCACCGGGTCTTCGGGACCGCCGCCTTCGACGGGAGGTTTTGGTTGTTTCTTTTCGTCTTCGCGGCCCTCCTTCTGCTCGCCGAAGAGACCAGGAAGGGGCTGATTCGGCGTTATGCCTGTGGAAGGAGCCTCCGCTATCAGGAGGGGACGGCATGAAGCGAAAGTCGGCGCCATCGAAGAAGCGGCCGAGGTCGGCCAGGCAAGATCCTTCGGCGGAGCTCAGGACAGGTCCTTCGACGGAGCTCACGGCAGAGACCGAGATGCCGCTTGATGCCGAGGATGTGGCCCTGGCCTCGCTCGAGGCAAAGGTGCGGGCCGAAGAGGCGATGGCGGATGTCGGCCCTGCGAGGCCGCTTGTGGGGCTCACTGTGCGGCTTCCACGCGCGGTGATCGCGCAACTCCTGGCTGAGGCGGCTGAGCGAAATATCACGCCTTCGAAGCTCGTGGAATTGGCCCTCGCGCAGTACCTTCCTTTGAAGGGGGCCCGCCGTCGGACGCGATGATGGATTCAGAGGCATGCGACCACTCTCACATGACCTGAGGCGCTGAGAAGGAGCTCACATGCACAAAACGAGGCGGATCCTGTGCCCGACTGATTTCTCGCGGCACTCCCGGTATGCGCTCCGCAGAGCCGCCGCCATGGCCAGGGTCTCTGGAGCGGAGATCATACTTCTGCATGTTCTTTCCCAGACAACCCCCGCCGGGCTCAATGAGAACTCCTATATCCTCGCGAACTGGCGGCAGTTCATCAAGCGTGAGGAGGAAAAGGCGAGGGCAGCGCTGGAACGAGAGGCCAGGTCGAAGCTCCTGGAGGGCGTGAAGGTCAAGACCATTGTAGGGGCCGGCTCCCCGTATCGAGAGATCGAGCGGATCGCCTCCAAGATGCACGTCGATCTCATCGTGATCTCCACTCACGGGACGACTGGGCTGCTTCTTCTCCTGATCGGGAGCGTGGCCGAGCGCGTCGTTCGCCATGCCCCCTGCCCGGTCCTCGTGGTCAAACCGATTCGCATGAAGAAGGCGGCGAGTTGAGGAAGGCGGCAAGGGGTTCTTGTGGCGGCCAGATGGGCCGGAAGCCCATGGCAACTCATGCAAATATAGGCTGGTAATATCGCGACAGGAGGCCGGCAATGCTTAGACTTTATCCGAAAACGGTCAGCCTCAAGGATTGGACCAAGGTCACTCTCTGGCCAATGACCCATCACGATGAGGAACGCCTTCACGAGTTTTTCTGCCGGATCCAAGAGGAGGACCGGAAGCTGTTGAAGGAGGACGTGGCGAATCGGGCCGTGATCGCCAACTGGTGCCGGCGGATCGACTACAACCGGGTCCTGCCAATCCTGGCTGAGGCGCATGGGAAGATTGTAGGCGACGCCACCCTGCACCGGAGGCAGTCCGGGTGGCTTCAGCACATGGGCGAGATTCGGGTAGTCGTCGATCCCGAGTATCGAAGGAAAGGGGTGGGCAGCCTACTGATCGAGGATTTGATGCTCTTGGCCATGGACGCCAAGCTTGAACGCCTGTTCGTGGAGCTGATCGCCAACGAGATCGCGGCTGTGAAGGCGTTCGAACGGGTCGGGTTTGAGCGAGTGGCGCATTTACCGGGTTTCGCTCGCGACCGGAGCAATATGCAACAGGACCTGTTGGTGCTCTCGGCGGATATCTCGACGGCCAACCGTCCCGAGACTTATTTCTTCAGTTTTTGAGTCGCTATGTGGAGGTCGCAATGGGATCGCGTGAAGAGAGAAAGGCGCGGGGCCCTCCGGAGGTCGCGACAAGCTAAGGGTGTTGGCGTGGAGGAGGTTTAAGGCGATGAGAAAGGAGGGTGTGCCATGTTAGCCGGATATCCAAAGAAGGTGCAGCTTCACACCGGAACAGGTGTCACCATTCGCCCGATGGTCAAGGAGGATGCAGACAAGCTCCATACCTTCTTCTCCAGAGTGCCGCGCGAAGATCGTCTCTTTTTGCGTGACGATGTGACCATGCGCGACGTGATCGATGCCTGGGCGAGAGATCTCGATTACGACAGGGTCCTCCCACTCGTGGCTGAGGTCGGTGGGAACATCGTGGGTGATGCCACCCTGCATCGCCGGAAGTTCGGCTGGACCAGCCACGTTGGAAAGGTGCGGCTCCTCATCGATAAAGACTATCGGGGTAAGGGCCTCGGCGCACTGATGATCGAGGAGCTGATCAGTGTCGCCAAGAAGGCAGGCCTCGGACTGCTCGTCGCCGAGATCATGGGGAATCAGGCGGCGGCGCTCAGCGCCTTCAAGCGGCTGGGGTTCGAGAAGGAGGCTGTCTTCTACAACTATGTGAAAGACCAGGCGGGAGAGGAGCGGAACCTCGTCGTGATGATGAAGAACCTGCTGATCGAGCCGGCGATGGTTCCTTTCTAGTGGCGAAGTATCCTGTGTCCGGGGCGATGTGCGAAAACGTTCGCGACCATCGCCCCGGCCGCACGCGACGCCTTGTGTGACAAGCCATGAAACTGGTTATCAAGCGAAAGCTACCCAAGAGACGGACGCCCCATCGTCCTACGAAGGCGGAACCCCTGAAGGTCCGCTACGATCGGAAAAAGACCAAGCAGTCGTTTCGGGAGGAGCTGATGGCGGAACGCGAGCAGACGGCAGAGAACGCGGAAGCTTCAGATCCCGCATGAGCATCATAGAGGAGCCATGATGGTGAGACGATGGTCACTCCGCTGAAACCCGATCAGCTCCGTAAGGTCTGCTTGCCCGAGAGTCTACCCTTCGATGCGACCGATGAGCTGACACCCCTGGAAGAGATCGTGGCCCAGGGCCGCGCTGTTCAGGCCATTGGCTTCGGTGTCGGCATTCGCGGCGCAGGGTTCAATCTGTTTGTCCTCGGTGCGCCAGGGACAGGCAAGACCACCGCGATTAAGCGCCTCCTGGCCCGGGAGGCATCCACGCTCCCGACTCCTCCGGACTGGTGTTATGTGAACAACTTCGCCGACCCCCAGTGCCCGCGCGCGCTTCGCCTCCCGCCCGGCCGCGCCCGCATCTTCCAGACGGATTGCGAGCGGCTTCTGGACGAGCTCAAGGTGGGTGTTCCGAGGGCCTTCGAGTCGGAAGCGTACGAGCAGCATCGTCGCACAATTCTCGAAGAGCTGCAGAAACAGACGAGCACTGAACTGGAAGGCTTGCAAGGCCGCGCGGAGGCGCTGGGGTTCGGTCTTGTCAAGACGGCCAGCGGGTTCGTGATCGTCCCGATCCTCAGGGGAAAGCCACTCAAACCTGAAGGCTTCGAGGCCCTGGATGAGGAATCCAAGCGGCAGGTCAACCTGAAGAGTGAGGAGGTCCAGAAAGACCTGGCCGCGACGCTTCGACGAATCCGCGAGCTGGAGCGGGAGGCCAAAAATCGCCTCGACGCGTTCGACCGGGAGGTGGCCACCTCTGCGGTCGATCATCTTATCGAGGATGTGAAGGAGCGTTACGGAGATCACCGTGAGGTGCAAGTGCACTTCGAGGCGATGCGTGAGGACGTGATCGCCAACGTGGACCTCTTCCGCCGGGGGCAGGAAGGAGCGCCGGGCCCTGCGGAGCTCGTGGCAATGATGCAACCGGGCCGAGATCCCTTTGACCGGTATCGGGTCAATGTCCTGATCGAACAGGTGCGTGATGGGGGCGCGCCGGTCGTGGTGGAGTCGCATCCCACATGCCAGAACCTACTAGGGCGGATCGAGCATCAGGTGCATATGGGCGCCCTCTACACCAATTTCATGATGGCCAGGGCGGGCGCCTTGCACCAAGCTAATGGGGGGTTTCTCGTCCTGGAGGCCCTGGAGCTGCTGAAGCAATTCTTGGCATGGGACACCCTGAAGCGGACGCTCAAGAACCGCCGGATCAAGATCGAAGAGCCCGGAGAGCAGTTCCGCCTCTTCAGCACGGTGACCCTGGAGCCCGAGCCAATTCCCCTGGATGTGAAGGTGGTCCTTATCGGCAGCCCCTGGCTGTATTACTTGTTGCATGCCTACGAGCCGGAGTTTCGGGAGCTGTTCAAGGTGCAGGTTGAGTTCAGCGAGTACGTCGCCAGAACCCCTGAAAATATCCTCGCCTTCGCCCGGCTGCTGGCGACCTGCTGCCGGGAAGAGGGCCTCAGGCCCTTCGAGCGGTCCGCCGTGGCGAAGCTGGTCGAGCACAGCTCCCGCCTGGTGGAGGACCAGGAGCGGCTGGCCACCACCTTCAGCGATCTCCTCGATGTCGCTCGCGAGGCCAGCTTCTGGGCCGGGCAGAACGAGCACAACAGGGTGACGGCAGGGGATGTCCAGCGGGCCATCGAGGCCAAGATCCGGCGATCCAACCGACTCGAGGAACGGCTGCAGGAACTGATCACGGAGGGGACACTGCTCGTCGATACCGCCGGAGCGGTGGTCGGGCAAGTGAACGGGATCGCCGTCATCCCTCTTGGCGAGTATCATTTCGGCAAGCCGTCCCGGATCACCGCCCGAACATTCCTTGGACGGGGCGGCATCATCGACATCGCGCGTGAAGCTCGAATGGGTGGCAAGATCCACAGCAAGGGCGTCCTGATCCTTTCGGGCTACCTGGGCGGCCGCTACGTGCAGCAGGTCCCCCTCACCCTGTCGGCGAGCATCGCCTTCGAACAGCTCTACGAGGAGGTGGAAGGGGACAGCGCATCATCGGCAGAGCTGTACGCCATCCTCTCCAGCCTGTCGGGCCTCCCCATCAGCCAGGGGCTCGCGGTCACAGGGTCGGTCAATCAGCAGGGAGAGGTTCAGGCCATCGGGGCCGTCAACGCCAAGATCGAGGGGTTCTTCGATGTCTGCCGCGCGAGAGGGCTGACGGGCGAGCAGGGGGTTCTGATCCCGGCGAGCAACGTCCGGCACCTGATGCTCCGGGAGGATGTCGTGGAGGCGGTCGCTGCGAGGCAATTCCACGTGTTCCCCATCCATACGATCGACGAGGGGACCGCCTTGCTGACCGGGTTGGAGGCGGGTGAGCGCGGCCCGGATGGGACCTTTCCGGAAGGAAGCCTGAATGGCCTTGTGCAGGAGCGGTTGCGCGAGATGGCGGAGCAGGCGCGGGCCTACGGGGTCGAGGGTCAGCTAGCGCCACAGCCGGACCGCGATGACGAGCTGTAATGATGTTCCAGGTTCCATGTGCCATGTTCCAAGTTTCAGAACGACAATCCGTAATGCGGGACCTGTAACCTGTAACCTGGAACTCGGAACCCGGAACGCGGAACTGCGAAGCGGAAGCGACGATGCCGGAACTCAGACAGGATAAGGCCACCCGAGAGTGGATCGTCATGGCCACTGAGCGGGCCAAGCGTCCGCACGACTTCCGGGTGAAGCGGAGCCGCGCCGATATCACTCTATCCGGGGAGCCCTGCGCCTTCTGTCCCGGGAATGAAACCCTGACGCCGCCGGAGGTCGCGGCCTACCGTCGCGGTGGGCAACCGAACGGGCCGGGCTGGTGGATCCGGGTGGTGCCGAACAAGTATCCTGCGCTCGTCCCGGAGGGAAGCCTGGAACGAAAGGCAGAAGAGGGGTTTTTTCGGAAGATGGATGGAGTCGGACGGCACGAGGTGGTCATCGAGAGCCCGCGCCATGATCTCTGCATCCCGCTGATGGACGACTGGCAGGTCGAGGAGATCCTCTGGGCATACAGGGAGCGCTTCCTGGCCCTCCAGAAAGATCCACGGTTCTGGCTGGTCATCATGTTTAAGAACTACGGGTTGGGAGCAGGAACCTCGGTCCAGCATCCCCATTCCCAGATCATCGCCACATCGGTTCTCCCACTCAACATCCGCAACAAGCTCTACGAGGCGGCCCGGTATCACGATGAACACGGCCGGTGCGTGTACTGCGACATGCTGAACGAAGAGCTGCAGATCGGCAAGCGGATCGTGGAGGAGACAGATGCGTTCGTCGTCTACCATCCATTTGCCTCCCGAGCGCCGTTCGAGACCTGGATCGTCCCGAAGGCACACGAGGCCTGCTTCGCGCTGATCACTCCCGATGAGTCCAAGCGGTTCGCCCACACCCTGAAAGCCGCCTGGGCAAAGCTGCATCGGGCCCTGAATGACCCGGACCTCAATTATGTCATCCATACCGCGCGCAGCGCGCACGAGGGTAGGGACTACTACCACTGGCACCTGCAGATCATTCCACGATTGACCACCCCGGCCGGCTTCGAGCTCGGGTCCGGCATTTTCATCAACACCGCCCTGCCAGAGGAGACGGCGCCCTTCTTGGGCGGCGCGCGGCCATGACGAAAAGAGTCCGAGGCCCGAGGTGCGAGGTGCGACCGTCAAGTGAGGGGTGCGCTGTAGGGGCGCTGCTTGCTGCGCCCTTGTGCGGGTGGTGGAAGGAGTAGGAGATGCAGGCGGATGCGTTCGTGCGCTGGTTTGATGAGATCGGCCTACAAGACATCCCGCTGGTGGGCGGCAAGAACGCGTCGCTGGGCGAGATGTATCGGAACTTGAAGGCCCAGGGCGTGCGGGTCCCGTATGGTTTTGCCATCACTGCCCTGGCCTACCGAGCCTTCCTCAGCGAAAGTGGCTGCGAGGCCAAGATCAGGGAGCAACTGGAGGGGCTGAACACCCATGACATTCAGGACCTGCGGACGCGTGGCAAGGCGATCCGGACGATGCTTCTTGAAACTTCGCTGCCTCCCGCAATTCAGGCGGCTATCGTTGCAGGCTATGAGCGGCTCTGCCAGGAATACGGACCGAACACCGATGTTGCCGTCCGGAGCAGCGCCACTGCAGAGGACCTGCCCGATGCCAGCTTTGCCGGCCAGCAAGAGACCTACCTGAATGTCCACGGGGTCCCCGGTTTGCTCGAGGCATGCCGGAAGTGTTTCGCCTCGCTCTTCACCGATCGGGCCATCTCCTACCGTGTGGACAAAGGGTTTGATCACCTGAGCATTGCCCTTTCCATCGGGGTGCAGAAAATGGTCCGCTCGGACCTCGGCGCCTCAGGCGTCATGTTCACCATCGACACGGAGAGCGGATTCCCCGAGTGCATCCTGATCAATGCCTCGTACGGCCTGGGAGAGAATGTGGTCCAGGGCGCCGTGACGCCGGACGAGATCTACGTGTTCAAGCCCACACTCCTCAAGGGCTTCCGCCCCATCATCCAGCGGAGCTTGGGGAGCAAGGAGTGGAAGTTGGTATACGACGAGGAAGGAAGCAAGCTGACGAAGAACATCGCCGTGCCCGCCGCCGATCGCCAACGCTTTGCCATCAGTGACGACGATGTCCTGCTACTGGCGCGCTGGGGTTGCGCCATAGAGGACCACTACAGCCGGAGCAGCGGGAGGTACACGCCGATGGATATCGAGTGGGCTCAGGACGGCAGAACCGGCGAGCTGTTCATCGTTCAGGCGCGCCCGGAAACGGTTCAGTCAGTGAAGCGACGGGACCTGCTGCGGATCTATCGTTTGGAGGAGACCCGCGAGCCGCTCCTCGCCGGCAAGAGCGTGGGAGAGATGATCGGGCAAGGCAGGGCCCGCGTGATCGAGGACCCGCGCCATCTGGAGAGATTCCGCGAGGGCGAGGTCCTGGTGACCGACAAGACCGATCCGGACTGGGAGCCGATCATGAAGATGGCGGCCGCTATCGTCACGAACCGTGGCGGACGGACCTCACACGCGGCCATCGTTAGCCGCGAACTGGGAATTCCCGCGGTGGTCGGGACGGAGCGCGGGACAGAGGTCATCGCCGATGGGGAGGAGATCACCGTTTCCTGTGCTGAAGGCGACGCCGGGTATGTCTACCGGGGTCTTCTCAGGTTCAATATCCAGGAGATCGATCTGGGCAAGCTCGGTCGCCCCCGGACCAGGATCATGCTGAACGTCGCCAACCCCAGGGAGGTCTTCGCCTTGGCAGCCCTCCCCAACGACGGGGTTGGCCTGGCGAGAGTGGAGCTCATCATCAGCCACGCCATCCGGATCCATCCCATGGCATTGGTCCGTTATGACGCCCTGGTCGATCAGTCGGCGAAGGCTGAGATCGCCGTTCTGACCGCCGGCTATGACGATAAACCCCAGTACTTCGTGGACAAGCTGGCGGAGGGGGTTGGGATGATCGCCGGCGCCTTCTACCCCAAGGACGTCATCGTCCGCCTCAGCGACTTCAAGACGAACGAATACGCCAACCTGATCGGGGGAAAGGAGTTCGAGCCGACGGAAGAGAACCCCATGCTCGGCTTTCGCGGCGCTTCGCGCTACTACGACGACCGGTATCGGGAGGGATTCGCCCTGGAGTGTCGCGCGATGTGGAAAGCCAGGGAGGAGATGGGCTTCACCAATATCAAGCTGATGGTCCCCTTTGTCCGAACGGTGGCGGAGGGCGGGAAGGTGCTGGCAGAGATGGCCAAGCACGGACTCAAGCGTGGAGAGAACGGTCTCGAAGTGTACGTCATGTGCGAGATTCCCAGCAACGTCCTGCTCGCCGAGCAGTTTGCCAGGATCTTCGATGGCTTCTCTATTGGGTCGAACGACCTGACACAGTTGACGCTGGGGGTTGATAGAGATTCAGAGCTGGTCGCCCGGATCTTCGACGAGCGGGATCCGGCTGTCAAGAAGCTCGTGGCATCGGTGATCCGGACGGCTCGAGCGTGCGGCGTCAAGATCGGGATCTGCGGCCAAGCGCCGAGCGACTACCCGGAATTCGCGCAGTTCCTGGTCGAGGAAGGGATTGACAGCATCTCGTTGAATCCGGACGCTGTCATGAAGATGACGGCAAAGGTGCTGGAGATCGAGCAAAGGGTGGGCGCAAGGCAGGCGCGATAGTCAACTGCCCGGTGGTGGCTTGTGTTCGATATGGCATCCCGAGGTGGCAAGGGGGGAGAGACATGGCAGCCAGCGCGGTTCCGGTCAAGCCGGTGAAAAGGGTCGGTTCACTGTTCGATGAGGTGGTAGAGATGGAGCGGCAGCTTTCCAAGCGCGCGTTCGAGCTCTTCGAGAATCGGGGATGGATGATCGCCCACGATCTTGATGATTGGCTCCAGGCTGAAAGAGAGCTTCTGTGGCGGCCCTGTATAGAGCTGACAGAAACCGATGCTGCGGTTCGGGTAAGCTGTGCCCTGGCGGGCCTGACGCCGAAGGATGTCGAAGTCCTGGCCGAGCCCAATCGCCTGACGGTGCGGGCGGACACGAAACACGGGCATCGGAAGGAGGAAGGGGATGTCCGATTCTGCGAGTTTCACAAAGGCAGCCTTTATCGGTCCATTGTGCTGCCAGGCACTGTGGTCCCCGAGAAGGCCAAGGCCGAGATGAAAGAAGGCATACTCACAGTCACCCTTCCCAAGGCGAAAGAGCCTGCTGGGAAAAAGATCCCGATCAAGAGCTAGGCACCGAAAACGTGGGGGGAAGCGTTGAGCGAGGAGCGGAGCGCCCGCCGTCTGACCGCGGTCCTCACAGTGGTCATCGCGATACTGGTGATCCCGTTATGCGGGTCGGATCGCTTGGCGCGTAGCCAGGTAACGCCGAGTCGGCCACAGGCGGTCCCCCCAACGCAGGTCTTTGCAATGACGCCGCCAGGAGGTGGGCAGGCGGCGCTTCGCGGTGAAGCGGACGCTGGACGTCCGGTCCTTGAAGCGCCGCCTGCGGATCGCCCTCCGTCGGTGCAGCCGATTGCAGAAAGGCAGGTGAGTCGTATGCCTTACGTGGCCTTCCTGGGGCTAGTGGTTGCGGTTGGGGGCGGGCTGCTCCTTTGCGCCCTTCGCGCGCAGCACCGGCGGATCCGGAGCCTGGAGACCAAGCTGAATGCCCTCGAGATAGGGCTGACCGCGAAGGTCATGACCCTGGAAGAGCACCTCCGCCGCGAGAGCGAGCACGGCCGCCCGCGCGAGCGAATCTAGGCAGGGTCAGCCGCCTCCCCGATTGCCCCGTATGTGCCATCGCGGGACGGATCCCGCCCATCGCGGCCTCCACTCGCTGCCGGATGGAGTACGAGAGGTTCCATGTGACGCCTGCGCCCACCGGGCACTAGCGCCCGGAGCGCGCCCCGACCCGGGGACTGTGCTGTCCCCTTCAAAGGAGGGATCCACCATGGCCCAGCAGAGCAAGCTCACCCTGAGCGTGATCAAGGCCGATGTCGGCAGCGTGGCTGGCCACAACCGCCCGCACCCGGACCTCCTGCAGCAGGCGGAGGCGTGCCTGGCCGCCGCCAAGCAGCAGGGGCTCCTGTGCGACTACCGGGTCGCCCGCTGCGGCGACGACATCAACCTCATCATGACCCACTCTCACGGCGTCGCGCACGAACCGATCCACCGGCTCGCCTGGGACACCTTTATGGAGTGCACCAAGGTCGCCAAGCGCCTGCACCTCTACGGCGCCGGCCAGGACCTGTTGGCCGATGCCTTCAGCGGCAACGTCAAAGGGCTGGGCCCCGGCGTCGCCGAGATGGAGTTTATCGAGCGGCCGAGCGAGCCGGTCGTGATCTTGATGGCCGACAAGACCTCCCCCGGCGCCTGGAACCTCCCCCTGTACAAGATCTTCGCCGACCCCTTCAACACCCCCGGTCTCGTCATCGACCCCAAGCTGCACGGGGGCTTCACCTTCACCGTCCTCGACGTCAAGAAGAAGGCCACGATCACCCTCGCCTGCCCGGAGGAGCAGTACGATCTCCTGATGTTCCTGGGCGCGCACGGCCGGTACATGGTCAAGGAGGTCCGGCGAAAGGGCGACAACGAAATCGCGGCGGTCGCCTCCACGGATGTCCTGTCCGAGATCGCCGGCAAGTACGTCGGCAAGGACGACCCGGTCTGCATCATCCGGGCGCAGGCCGGGCTGCCCGCGGTGGGAGAGATCCTCGAGCCCTTCGCCTTCCCGCACCTGGTCGAGGGCTGGATGCGCGGCTCGCACCACGGGCCCCTGATGCCCGTGCCGTTCCATCAAGCCAACCCCACTCGGCTCGATGGGCCGCCCCGGGTGATCGCGGCCGGGTTCCAGCTCAACGAGGGGACTTTCATTGGCCCGATCGACCTGTTCGACGATCCCGCCTATGACGAGGCCCGCCGGCAGGCGAATGTGGCCGCCGACTACCTGCGCCGCCACGGCCCGTTCGAGCCCCACCGCCTGCCGCTGGAGGAGATGGAGTACACCACCCTGCCGCTGATCATGAGCCGGCTGCGGGACCGGTTCACGAGCGTGGGGTGAGGGGAAGAACCGCAAATCGAGTGACGGCAGCAGCACTCAGTCAGGGCCCGGCTCTCCCTGACGTGCGATGAGCCGGGGCCTGCTTGAGGTGGCCGCGTCTTTCCAAACAAGCTCACCCGGACGGTGAGCTAAGCTTGACAGCTCGCTGCGGCGGGCCGCAGACCACGACGCGGGGATAGCCGTGGCCCTGACAAGGGAGCCAGCGGGAGTGCCTCGCTCAAAGAAGCCCTCTTCTACACAAGAATGGCCGATGGCCGCGTCTGCTGCACGCTGTGCCCCCATGACTGCAAGATCAGGGAAGGTAGATGTGGCGCCTGCGGCGTCAGAGTCAACCGGGGGGGCGTACTGTATACCCTCGTCTACGATACAGTCGTCTCGCGCGTCCTGGACCCCATCGAAAAGAAGCCCCTCTTCCACTTCCAACCCGGCTCCACGAGCTACTCCATTGCCACAGTGGGGTGCAACTTACGGTGCCTGTTCTGCCAGAACTGGGAGATCTCTCAATGGCCCAAAGGCAAGCGTCCTCTGCAGGAGGAGACAGACCGTGAAGCGCCCGACCCGGTCTGCCCCCAAATGGAGGCTGCCCCGCATCGAATCATTGGCGAACATGCGACGCCGCAGCAGATTCTGGCCACAGGTGACACCATGCTGAAGCCCCATCTCTTCTTTGGTGAGACGGCTATTGCGATACGGTTGGAGGAGGCTGCGCGGCTGCTCCACGTCCTTTCCCTTAATTTCACCTTTGCTTGAACTTGTGGTTTGAGATGTTCAAGGCGTTGGCGTGTGACTATGACGGCACCTTGGCGTCGAACAATCGGATCGGCGCGGAGGCGCTTGCTGCGCTAAGCCGGGCGCGCGAAGCCGGACTGCGCCTGGTCCTGGTGACCGGCCGGACGTTCTTCGAGCTGCTGCGAGTGTGCGACCGGCTTGACCTGTTCGACGCAGTGGTTGCGGAAAACGGAGGGGTGCTGTACTTTCCGGAGCCCGGGTTGATCCGCGACCAGGCGCCGCCACCCTCGCCCCGAGTGCTCGCCGAGCTTGACCGGCGGGGGATCGCCTTCCAGGTGGGACGGGTCATCGTCGGGGTGGCACGGACGGACGAGGAGGCGGTGCAAGAGGTGCTCGCCGCCACGGGGGTGAACCTCGAGCTCATCTATAACCGGGCTGCCCTCATGCTCGTTCCACCGGGGATCTCGAAGGGTACGGGAGTCCGCCAGATGATCAGCGACCTGGGCCTGTCGTTCCATGACGTGTTGGCCCTGGGCGACGCCGAGAACGACATCGACCTCTTCGAAGTCTGCGGGTGGGCGGGATGTCCGGAGAACGCTGTTCCAGCTCTGGTGGACAGGGCCGACTGGAGATTCCCGGGCGAGGACGGCGCGGGGATCGCGGAGGCCATTGTCGGCCCGATCCTCGACGGGCGCCTTCCGATTCCCCGCTCCCCCCGTCACCGGATCGCGCTCGGCTGGGCGGTGGAGACCTCGGAACCGGTGGGAATTCCCGCACGCGGGGTCAATGTACTGATTCAGGGAGACAGGCTCTCAGGGAAGTCTTGGCTGGCGGGCGGATTGATCGAGCGCTTGCGTGGCCAACGCTATGCGGTCTGTGTGATCGATCCTGAGGGGGATTTTCACGTGCTCGCCAGGCTGCCGGGCGTATCCAGGATGGAGATCCGGGACGAGGCCTCGATGGAGCGGGCGCTGACATACTTTGAACGCGACCCGGCGGCGTGCGTCGTGGCGGACCTCTCGACCTTACTGCACACCAAGAAGGTAAGAGTCATCGGGATGGGGCTATCACTGATCCGGCGACTGCGGCATCGCCTCGGCCTGCCGCACTGGGTTGTTCTCGATGAGGCTCACTACTCGCTGCACCGAGAGGGAGTTGCGGACGAGGCCATAGGACTCGAGGACAAGGGCTTGTGTCTGGTGACGTATAAGCCCAGATGGCTCAGGGCCTCGGTCCTGAAGGCGATGGACGTGTTCCTCATGGCCCGCACGACGGTCCCTGAGGAGCTGGCGTTCCTCCGCTCCTACCTTGGCGGATCCTTCGCAAGCGGCGGAGGAGCGATCGCCGTTCTCCCGCAACTCCCTCGCGGAGAATTCCTGTTGATCCAGGCTGAGGGGACCGACGCCCGGACCGCCATCACGTTTGCGCCATCCCCTCGGGAGACGCCCCATGTTCGCCACCAAGCGAAGTACGCTGATTCTCCGCTCCCCCCCGAACGGCGCTTCTTCTTCTGCCGTCCGGATGGCGAGGTGGTGGCCACGGCCGGAAGCCTGAACGATTTCCGACGGGCAGTGGCGGCGGTTGAAGACCGGGTCCTCGCGCATCACGCGGGGCGTGGGGACTTCTCGCGCTGGCTGTTGGATGTCTTCAACGACTACGATCTTGGGGGGTATCTCAGAAAGATCGAGAGGCGATGGAGCCGTGGCGAGATCTCCAACCTTCGACAGGCCATCGAACGGCTGATTGCCGCCCGCTATGGGGCGGATCGCTAGAGGACGTGCCAGTGAAGATCACGATCGGGATCGACGTGGGGGCCGTGAGCCTGAAGGTGGCTGCGGCCGGAGACGCAGAGGCGGCCACCGCCCTAAGGGTTCTCGGTGGCAGCTTCGCCTATCTGGAGGAGAGCCCGCCCGACCTGCCGCTTGTCCTCTCTCATTACCGCCGCCTCAAGGGCAACGCCGTCGGCGCAGCACGAGCGCTCCTCGAGGAGCTCATCGGAAGGCTCCCTTGCGGCGCCATCGTCGGCGTTCGGGTCACCGGGACCGGCAGCGCGATCCTGGCCCGGCTCGGTCTTCGGGCCGAGAACGAGTTCAAGGCGATCGTGCGCGCTGCAATGGTTCTGTGCCCCTCGGCCCGCACCCTGTTCGAGATGGGCGGGGAGACCTCGAAGTTCATCCGCCTGGATTCCGACGGCCGGATCCTCGACTACGAGACCAACGGCGACTGCGCGGCGGGCACCGGGTCGTTTATCGATCAGCAGGCCACCCGCCTCCGTTACCAGGTAGAGGAGATCGGCGCCATCGCTCTTGGCGCGCCCTCCGCAGCCCGGATCGCCGGGCGGTGCTCGGTCTTCGCGAAGACCGACATGATCCACGCTCAGCAGAAGGGCGCCACGCCCCCGGAGATCTTGCGCGGCCTGTCCGACGCCGTGGCCAGGAACTTCAAGGCGTCCATCTCGAAGGGCAAGCCCGTCGTCCGCCCGGCGGCCTTTATCGGCGGCCTGGCGGCCAACGGCAGTGTGGTGCGAGCGCTCCGCGAAGCCTTTGGCCTGGGCGAGGAGCTCATCGTTCCCAAAGCCTATGCCTGGTTCGGCGCCGTGGGAGCGGCGCTGCTCGCCCGCGACGAGCCAGCGCCCGTGAGCCTGGACCTCGTAGGTCTCAGCGCCGATGGGCCTCCCGCGGACGTTCCGACGCTTCCGCCACTCTCCCTCGATCGCGTGACCCTCCTGCGCGACCGGATCGGGCCGTACCGGATTCCGTCTGACAGCAGCCCGGTCGAGGTGTGTCTCGGAATTGACATCGGCTCCGTGAGCACCAATTTCGCCCTGGTTGACGAGGCCGGGCGACTGGTGAAAGAGATCTACGTGCGCACCGACGGGCGGCCCATCGAGGTCGTGACCTCCGGACTCCGCGACCTCAGGGAGGAATTCGGCGATCACATCCGGATCGTGGGGGTGGGCACCACCGGGTCGGGACGGGAACTGATCGGGGAGCTGGTCGGGGCGGACGCGATCCCCGACGAGATCACCGCCCATAAGGCGGGTGCTGTTCATGTGGCCCGGACCCTTACGGGGGAGGCCGTGGACACGATCTTCGAGATCGGGGGGCAGGACGCCAAGTTCATCCGCGTCGAGGACGGCGTAGTGGTGGACTTCACCATGAACGAGGCATGCGCGGCCGGAACGGGATCGTTTCTGGAGGAGCAGGCCGAGCGGTTGGGCGTCGCCATCGTGGGAGAGTTCTCCCGCCTGGCCCTCTCCTCTCGAGCCCCGATCCGGCTGGGCGAGCGCTGCACGGTCTTCATGGAGCAGGACGTCAACGCGTTCCTCAAGCGCGGGGCCACGGTGCCCGACTTGGTGGCGGGGCTGGCCTACTCCGTGGCCCTCAATTACCTCAACCGGGTGGTGCGTGGGCGGAAGATCGGCGAGGCCATCTACTTCCAAGGGGGGACCGCCTATAACGACTCGGTGGCTGCGGCCTTCGCCACGCTGCTGGGCAAGCGCATCATCGTGCCGCCTCATAACGGCGTGATCGGCGCTATTGGGGCGGGCCTCCTGGCGTGGGACGCGATCACCCGCTCGAAGCGTCTTTCCCGTTTCCGCGGCTTCGATCTGAGCCGGGTTCGGTACGGCCTCCGTGAGTTCATCTGCCGGGCCTGCTCCAATGTCTGTGACATGCAGGAGTTCACCGTGGAGGGCGTGAAGACCTACTGGGGCGATAAGTGCTCGTGGAAGTTCAGGCGGCGGGCGAAGACCGAGCGTCGGCCAATGATCGAGGATCTTCTTGCGCTTCGCGATCGCCTCTGTTGGGGGGAGTCGGCAGCCTCGGGAGGCGGCCTCAAAGTGGGCCTCCCGCGGACCATGGCCTTCTACGACTACTTTCCATTCTGGCGGACCCTGCTGGAGGCCCTGGGCTGTCAGGTTGTGCTCTCAGAGCCCACCAACCGTCAGATCTCCCAGGTCGGGCAGGACTGGACAGTGGCCGAGCCCTGTTTCCCCGTGAAGGTGGCTCACGGCCACCTGGCTGACCTTATCGGGCGGGGAGTGGACCTGATCCTTCTGCCGAACATCATTGACGCCGAAGCCCCCGCCTGGACGCCGGCCTCCCACCTCTGCCCCTGGAACCAGACGCTCCCCTTCGTGCTGCGCTCGGTCGCGGCTGCAGAGCAGTGGCGGGACCGGCTCCTGATCCCTACCGTCCGCTTTCGCCAAGGCAGGGAGGCAGTGGCCGAATCGCTGCGCGACCTGTACGGGCGGCTCGGGGTCTCGCGGCGCGACGGCGCTCGCGCGGTGCAGCGTGCGTACGCGGCGCAGGACACCTTCACTGCCGCGGTGCAGGCTGCGGGCGAGGCAGCACTGGCGGCTCTCACGGCGAGGGGGGAGCCGGGCATCATCCTCCTTGGCCGCTCCTACAACATCTACGACCGGGCCATTAACCTCGACATGCCCGGAAAGCTGCGCGACCACTACGGCATCAATGTCATCCCTCTCGATTTCCTCCCGCTGGAAAGAGAGGATATCTCTGACCTGAACGACAACATGTATTGGAACTCTGGCCGACGCATCCTCGCCGCGGCCAGGATCGCTGCGCGCCACCCGGGGTTGGACCTGATCTACATCACTAACTTCAAGTGCGGTCCCGATTCCTACATCAAGCACTTCGTCGGGGCAGGTGTGGGGCGGCCCTTCCTCACCACCCAGTTCGACGGCCACGGCAACGACGCCGGGATGATGACCCGGTGCGAGGCGTATCTGGAATCCAAGAGGCTCCTCGGGTGATGAGCGTCCCGATCCCGCTCAGAGAGAAAAAGCTCTGGATCTTTCCCATGACGTACGGCGGGGCCCGCGCTCTGGCGGCCGTGTGGCGCGCCCACGGGGTGGACGCGGAGGTGATTCCGCCGTCTGACGATGAAACGCTTGCCCTGGGGGCCCGGCACACGGCAGGGGACGAGTGCCTTCCTCAGAGGATCACCTTGGGCGATCTTCTCAAGATCGCCCGCCGGCCAGACTACTCGCCGGAACGGACCGCGATCTTCTTCGCCACGACCAGCGGACCCTGCCGTTTCGGCCAGTATATCGCGCTGTTCAGGAAGGCCTTCAGGGAGGAAGGGCTGGGGGAGCTCCAGGTGGTGGCCCCAAACTCGGACGACTCTTACCGGTCTGTGGGGCGAGAGTGTCCCGACCTGGCGCGGCTCGCGTGGTGGGCGGTCGTGGGCTCCGACCTCCTTCAGAAGGCTCTCCATCGGATTCGTCCCTACGAGCGCACGCCAGGGGCTAGCGACCGCGTGTACCTGGAAGGGCTCGACGCCTTCTGCCGCGTCATTGAGCGGGGCGCTCCCTCTCGCCGCCGGCACTTGGCGGCGCTGGTAGACTGCCTCGGTGAAACATGCGGTCATTTCGCGCGAATCCCGATCCTGGAAGAGTCCCGCCCGCTGATCGGTGTGGTCGGGGAGATCTTCTGCCGGCTCAACACCTTCAGCAACCAGGACCTCATCCGCCGGCTAGAGCACTGTGGGGGTGAGGCGTGGCTTTCTGACGTCGGCGAGTGGGTCTGGTACTGCAACGAATCAGAGGCGCAAGAGCTTGCCATGCGGGGCCGGCGGCTCTCCTTCGCCATGCTGGGGGTGAGGCTGAGGGGCCGGGTCCAACGCGGCGATGAGCACGCCCTCTGGCTCCCCTTCCGCGACCTCCTGAAAGGCCGGGAGGAGCCGGAGTCGCCTGAGGATCTGCTGGCGAACGCCCGGCCCTACCTTCCAGCGGAGGGCGTCTCGGGAGAGATGGTGCTCTCCGTGGGGAAGGCCGTCCACCTCTGGGCCCACGGAGCCCACGGCGTCATCGACATCAGCCCCTTCACCTGCATGAACGGCATCGTCTCGGAGGCGATCTACCCACGGCTCTCCCGGGATCTGGACGGCCTCCCGGTTAAGAATTTCTACTTCGACGGCAAGCCCACCGCACTGGACCGCGATCTCGAAATCTTCCTGGAACTGGCCAGGGGATACCGCACGCGATCCGAGCGGAAGCCCGCCTCACAGCGAATCCTCAGACCCGCTCTCGGGGCTTCCTCTGATTTCTCTCCTTCATCAAAGCGCCCCTCGTTGGCCTTACCCCGAGCGCGCTTGAAGCCACGCGCTTACCTTCGGCCAGGTGACCATTGGTCCCTCGCTGCCGACGACGATATCAATGTGTCCGACGTTCCCTCCCGAGACCTCGAAGAATTCACGATCCGCACTTGTCACGAGGTCCACTAAAGCCTTCGCCGAATCAGGGGGCGCGAGGAGGTCTTCCGTATGGGCCAGCACCAGCACGGGACAGGTGATGAGGGAGGGATCGATCAGCCCGCCGCCGATGAACAGCTCCCGTTCGATCAGCTTATTGGCCTGGACGAATTCCTTGATGAACTGCCGGTACGCCTCCCCTGGAAATGGTAGAAGGTCATTCAGCCACTGATTCAGGAGCTTTTGTCTCTTCAGGTACTCCCTATCCCAGAGGTGCAGAAGGAGATCGAGCCAGATCCTGAGGTTGCGCTCGGGCCAGGTAGCGCTCGCAAACAGCCTGATTTGATCCCGTATCCAGTCTCCAGGGACGTTGCCGACAGTATCGACGAACCGATCGACATCGAAGCCTTGGAGCCACTGGTACAGAGGCCCTGCCTTCGAAAAATCGAGGGGCGTTGCAAGGGTGATCAGGTTCCTGACCTTTTCAGGGTTCGAGGCGGCGTAGAGGACTGCGAAGAGTCCGCCCAGGCAGTAGCCAAGGAGCGTTGCCGACCGAGAGCCGGACAATGACAGGACGTCCTCTAGGGCCAGGTCGAGATCCTGGAGGTAATCCTCGAAGCGCCGGGTCCGATCCGAAGGGTCCGGGCTCCCGAAGTCGATGAGGAAGACGTCAAGGCTCTGGTTCGTCAAATGTTCGATGAAGCTCAGACCAGGGAAGACGTCGAGGATGTATGGCCTGACGAGTAGCGGGGTGACAATGAGAACAGGATGTGGATATCGCGTCGGGCGCGCAGGTGGGTAGTGGAGGAGCAGGACTTTGCCCCTTTGAGCGATGAGCTCGGCTGAGGTCTCTGCGGCCTGCACTGCGAATGTCTCCTGCAGTTCGTTCAGCTCTGAGCGAGGAGAGGTCTCCCTTATGCCGCCTCTGTCGTGGCGGGTGGGACACCACCCATGGCGGCCTCTAACTGCCGGCGCCGGAGGGGGTGCTGGAGCTTCCGGAGGGCCCCCCGCTCGATCTGGCGGATCCGCTCCCGAGTGAGGTCGAACCGTTGGCCGATCTCCTCCAAAGTGTGAGGCGGCGCCCCTCCCAGGCCGAACCGCAGCCGTAAAACCTCCGCCTCCCGCGGCGTGAGGGTCGTCAGCATCTGGCTGATAACCTCCGACAACCCGGCAGAGGCCACCTGGTCGAAGGCCGACGTGACCTCCGGGTCGGTGAGGAACTCTTTGAAGGAGTCCTCCCCGTCCTCTCCCAGGGGGGCGTCGAGGGAGACGGCATCCCGGCCGATCTCCAGCGAGAGGCGGATGCGCTCCTTGCTAAAGCCCACAGCCGCCGCGATCTCGTCTGGGGACGGCTCGTGGCCAAGCTCCTGCACCAGGTGCGGGATCGCGCGGGTGATCTTGCGCCGAGCCTCAAACAAGTGGACCGGCACGCGAACCACGCGGCCGTGGTCGTCGAGGGCACGAGTCACCGCCTGTCGGATCCACCAAGTGGCGTAGGTGGAGAACTTGAAACCTCGACGGTAATCGAACTTCTCGACCGCCCGGAAGAGGCCAGCATTGCCTTCCTGGATGAGGTCAAGGAACGAAAGGCCCCGGCCGACGTACCCCTTCGCGATGGAAACCACCAAGCGGAGGTTCGCCGTGATCATCCGGTCCTTGGCCGCTTGGTAGCGCTGCTGGCCAGCCTGCATGGCCGCCCCCACCGCTTGCAGGGTCTCGAAGGGCACCCCAGCCTCCCGCTTCACAGCCTTCAGGGCCCGGTCAGCGGTGCCGAGCGAGGTCTGATTCGCTCTCATCGAGGGTTGCTGTCTATGGGCCCCACCACGGCCTCTCCTGGCCGCGCCTCGCCGGATCTGTTGGCCGGAGCGCAGGGCGGCGCGGGACCGGTTCGCTCGCCGGGCGATCCGTCTCGTGGTCTTCGTCGCTTCCGTCCCGATCTCCAGCAGCCGCTGCAGCCGTTCAGTCGCTCGCCGCAAGACTCTATGATTGATCGGGAGCTGTTGGAGGCCGGCGGCCGCCACCCCCACCTTGGCCTGCAGTAGCTTCTTGAGGACAGGCAACTGGGCGGTCCACTTCACCGCAACCTGCTCTGCACTGAGATCAGGGTAATCAAGGAGATCGGTCGGATCGGCACTACCCGCCTCGATGTGCCGGACGACCGAGGCGACCTCCCTCTGGACAAGACGGGTTTTCAAGAGCGCCTCCAGCACGGCCGCCTTGCCGGCCTCCATGTCCTTGGCCAGCAGAATCTCCCCTTCTCGGGTCAACAGGGGGTACTTTCCCATCTGCTGGAAGTAGAGCCGGATTGGGTCGTGATCCACGTCAATCGGCTCCTCTGGCTCTTGCAGGAGTTCTTCTTCTTCGTCAGCGACGATCGATGCTTCAAAGTCGGTATCAGCGTGTTTCATCATTCTCCTTACGTTCGTGTTTGGTAACCGTACATACTGCTTCCGAGTGCCGTGAGGATGCATGATGTGGCACCCGTCTTCACACGGTGACGCTCCTACTCCGTGTGCGATCCTCCTCTATTGACGTGCTGGATGAGGCGGGAGATGAGCCCCCGAACCTCTAGCTCTGTGTCTTTATCGAGGGGCCGAGGGCACAGGGACGGTCGGTGCCGGGAGACGACCGGGTTTCTCGCATCCCAGGCGTGCCACTCCACCAGCAAGATCATCGTCTCGAAGAGCGCTCGCTCCTGCGCCCTCCGATCGGCGTTCCGCAGCCGGAGATGGTGGAGCACAATCTGCGCGCTGAGCGGATGTGCCCGACCCTCGGCAAGGGTCCGAATGCCCGTGTCTGACACGGCCTCCAACAGCTCCCGGATGGCCCCCAAGGACAGCCCATACCGTGATTGTAAGGTCTTGATCGCTTTAAGCCGGTGAAGCTGGCCGCGCTCAAAATAGGCCACATGCCCGCCCCGATACGTAGGCGGGGGGAGGAGCCGAATTCTCGGGGAGTAGTAATATTGGAGCGTCCGCCGTGTTACATCAACGCCGGCGGCTCGCGCGGCCTGCAGAAAGACATCTAACGGGAGAAACTGCCGTGCGGGCAGGGCAGGACCCTTCAATCCCTTCGCTGTCACACTGTTAATTTAGCATTTCTCACTGCGAAATGCAAGATTCTTTTCCCGTCACCCATAGGTTAACGAATTGACAAACAGAACCCCGAGCGAGCCGCAAGGTAGCTCTTCTACTGGGCGAGATTATATGGTAGACACTCAGCCAGGTTGCAGATCCCAAAGCGAGTCAGGTTCTTGCTTAGAAAGCAAAAGCCACAAGGCATCAGGGATTTGCATCACCTCCGGGCCAACTGCGCCCGACGCCTCATGGCTTTCTCGAGGAAGCCTTCCGAAAGCGGCCCCGGCTCCCAGGACAACCCCTTAAACGCTGCAGGCAACCATAACCGCCTGTCGCTTGGTCAGCCGTCCCCGCCTGAAAGCTCCCTCAAAAATAGTATAGTGCGAGGCTCCCATATTTTCAAGGCCTACTGTCTTCTTTTTCGCCGACATTCTCAAATCGGGTCAGTCTGCCACTGGGTGGGGCGAGCAGGTCCCACCCACTCGATCGTGTAAGAACAGACAGTTAGACAAGTCCGGCAATGTTCTTATAGGGAAAGGTTGCCCCATTTTTTCCCGTTTTGGCACCTTTGTGCCTCACCGCGACTTCAATGTGTCTCAATAACCTGCTGAAATCACAGAGAAATTTCACTTGAAAGGCATGAGGGCGTCGGTGGTCTGGTTTGGCACCGGCATTGCTCTTGCCACATTGAAGGTGATACGATTTTCGTGGCAGCACGGGTGTCCCCAAGGAGGCTCGGTACCGGCATGGAAAAACGGCCGTTTATCATCGGAATGATCATCTTCGGGATATTCCTCGTTATTATGGCCTTACAGCCCTTTTTCATGGCAGAGAAGCCCCGGGAGATCCCTTATGGTGAGTTCAAGCGGCTTCTCGTGGCCAGGAAGGTCGCCGATCTGACGATTTCAGAGAAGATGATCCGGGGGAAGACCATCTTGGAAGAGGGGCCCGGGAAACCGTCAAAGCCGTTTATCACCGGACGCGTTGAGGATCCGGACTTGGTGAAGCAACTTCAGGAGGCGAACATCAGCTACTCGGCCACCCAAGAGGTCTCCTGGCTCAGAGATTTGCTTGCCGCCTGGCTTGTCCCTCTTCTCTTGCTCTACCTCGTGTGGCGTTTCCTTGCCGGTCGGGTGGGCCGTGAGCAGGGGGTCCTGGCCTTCGGAAGGACAAAGGCGAAGCTGTACGCCAAAGACCAGGTCACGACAACGTTCAAGGACGTGGCCGGGGTTGACGAGGCCAAAGAGGAGCTTCAGGAGGTCATCGAGTTCCTGCGGCACCCACAGAAGTATCAGGTCCTGGGCGGGCGGATCCCAAAGGGGGTGCTCCTTGTCGGCCCGCCGGGGACCGGGAAGACCCTCCTGGCCAGAGCCGTGGCGGGGGAGGCCGGCGTCCCGTTTTTCTCCATCTCAGGCTCGGAGTTCGTGGAGATGTTCGTCGGCGTCGGTGCGGCCCGCGTCAGGGACCTGTTCGCCCAGGCTGAGCGGCAGGCGCCGTGCATCATCTTCCTGGATGAGCTGGATGCGCTGGGAAAGAGCCGCGGAGCGAACCCACTCATGAGCCATGAAGAGCGGGAGCAGACATTGAACCAGCTCTTGGTGGAGATGGACGGCTTCGATTCCAGGAAGGCAGTGATCATCTTGGCGGCAACCAACCGGCCAGAGATCCTGGATCCGGCCCTGCTCCGTCCGGGCCGCTTCGATCGGCAGGTCCTGGTGGATCGGCCAGATATCAAGGGGCGGGAGGAGATCCTCAAGGTGCACGCCAGAAAGATCAAGCTCTCTCCCGAGGTGGACCTGAAGGTGTTGGCCTCCAGAACGCCAGGCTTCGTGGGTGCAGATCTGGCAAATATCACCAATGAGGCGGCCCTGCTTGCAGCACGCCGCGGCAAGGCGCAGGTAGAGATGACAGACCTGGAGGAGGCCATAGACCGTATCGTTGCGGGCCTCGAAAAGAAGGCGAGGGTGATGAGCCAGAAGGAGAAGGAGATCATCGCGTACCACGAGTCAGGGCATGCCCTTGTGGCGGAACTGGTCCCGCATGCCGATCCGGTGCATAAGATCTCCATCATTCCCCGGGGAATTGCCGCCCTTGGCTACACCCTCCAGCTCCCGACCGAGGATCGCTATCTCCTGACGCGCTCTGAGCTGCTGGATCGGCTGACAGTGCTGTTGGGCGGGAGGGTGGCCGAGGAGCTGATCTTCCATGAAGTCTCCACCGGCGCACAGGACGACTTGGCCCGCGCGACGGACATCGCTCGGCGAATGGTCAAAGAGTACGGGATGAGCGAGGCACTTGGGCCGGTGGCCTTTGAGGGGGAACGGCGGCCACTGTTCATGCCGCCCGGGTTTTCCCCGAGCAAAGAGTATGCGGAGGCTACCGCCCTCACGATCGACCAGGAGGTGGCGAGGCTCCTGCAAGAGGCACAGGCCCGCGCCAATGATCTACTGAGCCGCCGAGCGGAACTGCTGCATCGACTGGCTAAGCTCCTGCTGGAGCGTGAGGTGATTGAGGGAACCGAACTGAGAGCCATGATTGCTGCAGAATCTCCCATCCAGGAGGGCAAGGCTGCCGGTTCGATGCATCCCGAGCCGGCACGTGGGGAGGTCGAGTGCCAGCAAGGGTAACTGGCAGTGCGATATCTGCCTCCCAGCCCCTTTCGAAGCACCTCCGCATGAAGCCCGCTTCCCCGATTTCCCTGACGATCAATGGGCAGCATGCCCTGGTCCGGGAGGGGGCTACGCTCCTCGATGCTGCGCGCTCGCTGGGGATCGTCATCCCGACACTCTGTCACATCCCACTGCTGCCAGCCCGGCCGGTCTGCCGGGTTTGCTTGGTCCACGTGGAACATGATGGAGCGGTTGGCCTGAGGACCGCCTGCTCCACCGCCGCCGAAGAAGGGATGGAGGTGAGAACCGAGGCCGAAGAGGCGGTCAAAGCCCGCCTATTCGTCCTCGAACTGTTACTGGCTGACCATCCTGCCGATTGCGTCCCCAATGAGAGGGGCAGTCGCTGTGAGCTGCACCTCCTGGCCCGTCGTTACAACCTTTCTGGCGGTCGCTTTGACCGACACAGGGCTCCTTTTCCCATCGACGATTCGCATCCCTTCATCAGGCTTGATCTGAATCGATGCATCCTCTGCAGGCGGTGCGTGCGGGCGTGCGGCGAGATCCAGGGCCATCATGTCCTGGGGATCGCGGAGCGTGGGGACCGAAGCCTCGTCATCGCCGACGACGGCAGGTCGCTTGGCCGATCGACCTGCGTCTCCTGCGGCGAATGCGTTGCCTACTGCCCGACGGGCGCGCTTGTCGAAAGGCTTCCGGCCTGGCCGGAGGGTGCAGGCGCACTGGAGGCGGTCACAACCATTTGCCCGTATTGCGGTTGTGGCTGCCAGCTCGACCTGCAGGTCCAGGCGGGACGGGTGATCAAGGTGGGCTCGAACTTCGACGGCCCCGCCAACAAGGGAAGCCTGTGCGCGAAGGGGCGGTTCGGATACCAGTTCATTCATAGCCCCGATCGGCTCAAGGCGCCGCTCATCCGGGAGGGGCACGGCTTCCGGGAGGCCACGTGGGAGGAAGCCCTCGACTTGGTGGCCCGACGTCTGCTCGAGATCAGAGCATGCCACGGGCCCGACGCCGTCGGCGTCGTGTCGTCCGCCAAGGCGACCAACGAGGAGAACTACCTGCTTCAAAAGCTCGCAAGGGCGGTTCTAGGCACCAACAATGTTGACAACTGCGCCCGTCTCTGTCACGCGCCAACCGGCACCGCACTTCTGGCGGCGTTCGGAGGCCCGGCCGCAACCAACTCATTCGAAGATCTGGAGCAGGCGCAAGCGCTGCTGGTCGTCGGATCGAATACCACGGAGCAGCACCCGATCGCCGCGCTGCCGATGAAGCGCCTTGTGGAGCGGGGGATACCCCTGATCGTGGTCGATCCCCGCCAGATCGAGTTGGCGCGCCTCGCCACGGTCCACCTGGCGATCCGGCCCGGGACCGACCTCGCGGTTTTGAATGGGATGGCCCACGTTATCTTGGGAGAAGGACTCTGGGATCAGGGATTCGTGCATGAGCGGACCGAGGGGTTCGAAGAGATGCGGGCGGCGGTCCGGCGCTATCCGCCCGAAGTCGCTGCCCCAATCGCAGGGGTTGATGGGGATCTCCTGTGCCGGGCCGCGCGCCTGTACGCAAGCAGGCGTCCCTCCTCCATTTACTACACCATGGGGGTTACCCAGCATACGAGCGGGCACCAGACCGTCCTGGCCCTTGCCAACCTGGCGTTGCTCACCGGCAATCTGGGCAAGCCGGGCGCCGGCCTCAACCCGCTCCGCGGCCAGAACAATGTGCAGGGAGCCTGCGATATGGGCGCCCTCCCAAATGCCCTTCCGGGGTATCAGTCGCTGGAGGATGCGGAGGTGCGGGCGAAGTTCGAAGCGGCATGGGGGCGTGAGATCCCGCAACGGCCAGGCCTCGCGCTGACGCAGATCTTCGGGGGCGAGCCACGGCAGCCCATTCGAGGCCTTTATCTCGTGGGGGAGAATGCTCTCCTGACCGAGCCGGACATGACAACCACCGAGGCCGTGTTGCGCGGCCTTGACTTCCTGGTGGTCCAGGATCTCTTCTTGACCGAGACGGCAAAGCTCGCGCATGTCGTCCTGCCGGCCGCAAGCTTCGCGGAGAAGGACGGGACCTTCACGAACACCGAGCGCCGGGTCCAGCGGGTGAGAAGGGCGGTTGAGCCTCCTGGGCAGGCGATGGCCGACTGGCAGATCGTCTGTGCCTTGAGCCGACGGCTCGGCTACCCGATGGCGTACGCTCACCCTCGCGAGATCATGGCCGAAATCGCCCGCCTGGTCCCGATCTACGGCGGGATCTCGTATGAGCGGCTTGAGGCTGCAGGCCTGCAGTGGCCGTGTCCACGCCCCGATCATCCGGGCACGCCGATTCTCTACACCCGCCGGTTTCCCCGAGGTCGGGCCCGTTTCCATCCTGTCGATTGGCTTCCCCCTGCCGAGGTCCCCGATGCCGACTTCCCACTGGTGCTGACCAGCGGCCGGACCCTCTTCCAGTATCACACCGGGACGATGTCTCGCCGCTCGGAGGGGCTGAACCTCCTCGAGCCTGAACCCTTTGTCGAGGTGAGTCGCGTCGATGCCCAGCGGGTCGGCGTGTCGGAGGGACAGGTGGCGGCAGTCGTGACGCGCCGTGGCCGGATCCTCGCAAGGGTCCGGGTGGAAGAGGGGGTTCCGCCTGGGGTGATCTTCACGACGTTCCACTTCGCCGAGGCGCCAGCCAATCGCTTGACCAACCCCGCGCTCGACCCGATAGCCCTCATTCCCGAGTTCAAGGTCTGTGCGGCCCGCCTTGAGCGAGTCGCCGGGGGGACTGGTGCCGTTCCAACTTGTTGTGGCTGATCGCCGACAGGAGTCCTGCTAAGAATTTTCGCTTTTCCTAGGCCCACCATTTTGGTGTAATTAAAGTTGGAATGGCACTGGTTGAGGAGGAGGTGAATAGAGTAAAATGAAGAAGCGACACGTCGGGATTGCATGTGTTGTGATGAGCGGGGCGCTCCTCTCGTGGGCCACGGCAGCGGAGCTTCCGGGCCTTCGTGCTGCCCAGCAGTTGGCATTGAGGGTGATCGAGGAAACGCGCGAACTGATGCAAGTCGAGGTGAGGGCGCGTGGGCCGGCTGGAGCGCTCCAGCAGTGCTCCAAGATCGCCCTCGGCCTCGCCAAGCAGCACGAAGAGGAGGGGTGGCGTGTTCGTCGCGTCAGCGTCAAGTATCGAAATCCCGCCGACGCGCCCGACGAGTACGAGGCTAGGGTGCTGGATGAATTCGCGGCGTTGAAGGCGAAGGGGGAGCTTCAGGTGGACACCGAACATGCGGAGGTCGTCACGGAGGAGGGGCGAAGGTACCTCCGCTACATGAAGCCGATCGTGCTGGGAAGTCCGGTCTGCTTGAGCTGCCACGGTGGGCCTGACGACATCTCGCCGGAGGTCAAAGCCGAGTTGCAGCGTCTGTACCCCCAAGATAAGTCGTTCGGGTATCGCATCGCTGACCTCCGCGGCGCGGTCAGCGTGAAGATACCGCTTGGAGCCGAACAGTGAGCGGACAGATGAGGTGTCAAGAAAATGGGTTGAAATGGAGGGTCTAGGGGTGTGCCACAAGAGCCCCCTACCGGCCCCGGCCCGTTAACCCCAGACGGTCGTAACACGTTCGATCAAGGTACCACAGAGCCCGAACGCGGAGATGCGGAGAGGCAGGGCTGTTCACACCCACACTCTTTTGCAGCAGGCCGTTAGCGGCCTGGGTAGAGAAAGGAGCACGAGCATGAGCAAGGAGACCTTGACCATCACCGACAACAGGACCGGGAAGAGCTACGAGATTCCGATCCAGAGCGGGAACATCCGGGCCATGGATCTACGGCAGATCAAGGTCACGGACGACGAGTTCGGGATGATGAGCTACGACCCGGCCTTCATGAACACCGCCTCGTGCAAGAGCAAGATCACCTTCATCGACGGGGATAAGGGGATCCTGCGCTACCGGGGATATCCGATCGAGCAGCTCGCCGAGAAATGTACCTACCTCGAGGTCGCCTACCTGATCCTGTATGGGGAGCTGCCGACCAGAGCGCAGCTCGATGACTGGGTATGGAACATCACCCACCATACGATGATCCACGAGAGCATCAAGACGTTCATGGATGGCTTTCGGTACGATGCCCACCCGATGGGGATCCTCGTCGGGACCGTCGGTGCCCTGTCCACGTTCTATCCCGATGCCAAGCGAGTGTTGGACCCGGAGTCCCGCAAGAAGCAGATCCAGCGACTGGTGGCCAAGATGCCGACGCTCGCTGCGTTCGCCTACCGGCACAGCCTGGGATTGCCGTACGTCTACCCGGACAACGACTTGAGCTACACCGGAAACTTCCTCAGCATGCTCTTCAAGATGGCCGAGACCAAGTATCGGCCTAACCCGGTCTTGGAGAGCGCGCTCGATGTCCTGTTCATCCTGCACGTGGATCACGAGCAGAACTGCAGCGCCAATGCCATGAGGAGCGTCGGGAGCTCCCAGGTCGATCCCTACTCGGCTGTAGCGGCAGCGACGGCGGCCCTCTACGGCCCGCTGCACGGCGGCGCCAACGAGGCGGTCCTGGTCATGCTCAAGGAGATCGGCTCCAAGGATCGCATCCCCGAGTTCATCAAGAAGGTGAAGGCTGGAGAGGGACGGCTCATGGGGTTTGGCCACCGCGTCTACAAGAACTACGATCCGCGGGCAAGGATCATTAAGCGGCTGGCGGAGCAGGTATTCGAGGTGACGGGGATGAACCCGATGCTGGACATGGCCGTTGAACTGGAGCGGATCGCGCTGCAGGATGACTATTTCGTGAAGCGGAAGCTCTACCCGAACGTCGATTTCTATTCGGGGATCATCTACCAGGCTATGGGCTTCCCGGTGGATATCTTCCCTGTGCTGTTCGCTATCCCTCGGACATCGGGCTGGATGGCGCAATGGGAGGAGATGCTGCTCGATTCGGAGCAGAAAATCGCCAGACCCAGGCAGGTCTACATCGGCCACGGTTTGCGCGACGTGGCGCCTATCGAAAAGCGTGGGTAGCTGACTGCTCGAGGACGGGATCGCCTTCCTTGTGGGTGATGGCCCCCGTGGGCGCGGGGGAGCTGATACGGGAAGGAGGGTCCTCCGCCTACCGAGGCCTCGCCTTCCGATACCTCGGGGCGGACTGATACATGTCGAAGGCCAAGGAAGAAAAGCCCTGGATCTCGTGCGCCCAGGCGATCCGGCGGAGGAGATTCTCAAATGCGCCGGAGTGGCCAGCCAATTCCGCTCCGTCATAAGGGGGAAGGTCATGAACATGAGCCGGGTTGCTCGCACCGCCGCCCTAGTCCTGGCCCACGGTGACTCCGCCATGCCGGTCTGGGGGGTGGTGTTCGAGCGCGAGATGGAGGAGCTGAAGGCTTGGTGGCCCCGGCAGACCCCGCCTCTTTGGGTGCGCCCGATCGCCGACTATGTCCTGAGTCTACAGGAGTAGGCCGCCAATGGGTTGGCACCAGATGTCGGGTGAGATGGTGATGGAGGCCCTGCAAACGTCGAGGCAGGGCCTCGGCCGGGAAGCGGTTCGGGGTCGCCTTTCGGAGTACGGTCCCAACGTGCTGGCCGAAGGGAAGCGGCGGAGCCCCCTCGGGATGTTCTTCGACCAGTTCACAGACTTCATGATCCTCGTCCTGCTGGCCGCCGCTGTTGTCTCGGGTGTGATCGGTGAGGCGAAGGACGCGGTCGCGATTGTGGCGATCGTCGTTCTGAACGCGGTGATCGGCTTTGTTCAGGAGTATCGGGCCGAACGGGCCATGGAGGCCCTCAAGGCGATGGCAGCCCCTACGGCATTAGTTCTCCGGCAAGGAGAGACCATCGTCGTCCCGGCCGAGGAGGTTGTCCCGGGCGACATCGTGCTCCTCGAAGTTGGCGCGATTGTGCCCGCGGACCTCAGGCTCCTCGAGGTGGCCCAGCTCAGAGTGGAAGAGGCCGCCCTCACCGGGGAGTCCGTTCCCGCCGAGAAGACGACGGAGGCCCTTCGCGATGAGACACTTCCCATTGGGGACCGAAAGAACATGGCCTACAAGGGGACCGTCGTAACCTACGGCCGCGGCAGCGGGGTGGTGGTGGCCACCGGGATGGAGACCGAGTTCGGGAAGATCGCGGCCCTGCTCCAGGAGGCGGGTGAAGTCAAGACCCCCCTGCAGAAGCGTCTCGCGAGCTTCGGGCAGCGCTTGGCGGTCGCCGCCCTGGCCATCTGCGCCATCGTCTTTGTGGCGGGGATCGCGCGCGGCGAGGCTCCGCTTCTCATGTTCCTGACCGCGGTGAGCCTGGCCGTAGCGGCCATCCCGGAGGCCCTCCCCGCCGTCGTCACCATCTCTTTAGCCCTCGGCGCGAGGAAGATGGTCCAGAAGAATGCCCTGGTGCGCAAGCTCCCCGCAGTAGAGACCCTGGGATCTGTGACCTACATCTGCTCCGACAAGACCGGCACGCTCACCATGAATCGGATGAGGGTCGAGGAGTTTTTCTGCGACGGCGTCATCGAGCGGGCTCCTAAATCCGAAGGCCCCTGGGACGAGCTGCTCCGGGCGATGGCGCTCAGTAACGATGCCGGTGCGGACGGCACGGGTTCGGTTCGAGGTGACCCGACGGAGGTGGCGATCTTCGTCGCTGCGGCGGACGCGGGATTCGAGAGGCTGGAGGTGGAAAAAGACTATCCGAGGGTGGCGGAGATCCCCTTCGATTCGGATCGAAAGTGCATGACGACCCTGCATCGGGACCCGGCAGGCGGCTTCGTCTCTTTCACAAAGGGAGCGATCGAGGTCATCGTGGAGGAATCCCGGCAGATGTTGACGTCGTCGGGTTCGCGTGAGGTCCAACCGGACGAGCTCGCGAAGGTCAGCGAGCGGATGGCCGCCGATGGCCTGAGGGTGCTGGCCCTCGGCATGCGGCGATGGGAAGACATGCCCGCGGTGATGACGGCTGAGACGGTGGAGCGCGAACTGACGCTGCTCGGCTTCGTTGGGATCGTGGATCCTCCCCGTGAGGAAGCTCGAGAGGCGGTCGGGTCCTGCAAGACCGCTGGCATCGTGCCCGTCATGATCACGGGGGACCACCCAGCGACCGCCAGGGCCATCGCCAGGCGACTGGGGATACTCGAGGACGGTGACGCCGTCATGACGGGGCAAGAGTTGGCGACCCTCTCACAACAGGAACTTCAGACACGGGTGGGACACATCCGGGTCTATGCGAGGGTTGCGCCGGACCAGAAACTCAAGATCGTCACGGCGCTTCAAGCCAGCGGGGAGTACGTGGCTATGACCGGGGACGGCGTCAATGACGCGCCGGCGCTGAAGCAGGCTGACATCGGCGTGGCCATGGGGATAACGGGCACTGACGTGGCAAAAGAGGCCAGCGCGATGATCCTCTTGGACGATAACTTTGCCACGATCGTCCGGGCCGTCCGGGAGGGGCGCAAGATCTATGACAACCTGCGGAGGTTCATCAGGTATGCCGTGACCACCAACTCCGGTGAGATCTGGACCATCTTCCTCGCGCCCTTCTTCGGGTTACCCGTTCCACTTCTCCCGATCCAAATCCTCTGGATCAATCTGGTTACGGACGGGCTGCCAGGCTTGGCCTTGGCGGCAGAGCCTGAGGAGAAAGACGTCATGCAGCGCCCCCCTCGGCCCCCCCAGGAAGGAGTATTCTCGCACGGATTGGGCATCCATGTCATCTGGGTTGGCCTGTTCATGGGGGCCCTGACCATCGGCACCCAGGCATGGGCCCTCTTTTCCGGCTCCGCCCGCTGGCAAACCATGGTCTTTACCGTCCTCTGTCTATCCCAGTTGGCCAATGTGCTCGCCATCCGGTCGGATCGGGAGTCGCTATTCGCCCAAGGGCTGCTGTCCAACAAACCGCTGCTTGGCTCGGTCGCGCTGACCTTCCTTCTCCAAATGGCTACCGTCTACGTTCCGATCCTTAACAGGGTCTTCAGGACCGAACCCATGACCCCTATGGAGCTGGGCGTGAGCCTCGTGGCATCTTCTGCTGTCTTTTTCGCAGTGGAGGCGGAAAAATGGTTGAAGCGGATGGGCGGGAGGCCGAGGCTCTGACGTTGGCGCGCTGGAGAATTCCATGGGAGTCGCGGAAGGCAACTTTTCGAAAGGGGTGAATGCATTGTGACACCAAGGTACCGGAAGCTGCTCGTGACCACTGATTTCTCACCCCTCGGAAACGGCGCCATCGCGCACGCCTACGCTGTGCTGGCGGAACGCGGCGGCACCGTGATCCTTTGTCATGTCCTGGAGCGGCCTGAGCTGCCGAATCCGATGTACGCTCACTATTCGCCGGGGAGGATGCTTTCGCCAGAAGAGCGAGAGGCGCTCAGGCAGAGCGTGAGCACCGCATTAGAATCGCTTGTCCCGGCGGAGATGCGTGGAACGCAAGGAATAGTGACTGAGGTTCGGGTGGTGGAGGCCCCTGGGCCGGTCCACGAGGCGATCTGCCAAGAGGCAAAAGCCCTCGATGTAGACCTCATCGTGATGGCGTCTCATGGCCATTCGGGGATAGCCCGCCTCTTTCTCGGTTCCGTGACGGAGCGGGTGCTGCGCTCAGCCGATCGCCCCGTCCTTATCGTTCGCAGCGCGTAGAGTCGGCTAATACAAACATCTTTCATCTTGTTGCAAAGGCGCGGGTCCTGTCCTCCCCTCCCGATCCCTTCGGGCTCCGGGAACCCAGCCCCATCCGTCCTCACTCCACCCATCCCCCAGTGGGGCCCTTCCGTTCCGGGCGGATGGGGCGCCCCGCCTCGGCCACCCGCCCGATGTAACTTTAAAATTGTCGTTTGTATTAATACCGTTCCAACGTGATTTGCCGAGCTTGGGCGGCGTCCCTTATGGCAATGGTCGCGACCGCGCGGAACGGCAAAGCCGCCATGAATAGTTTGAACGGCACTAGCCGAAAATGGGCGATGTGACCATGTGCATCGTGAGATGCGCGAGGGTGGTGGATTGACCCTGCCCAGAGTGGAGCGACGGCCTCAGCTACGCCAGGTCAGCGGGATGCCCGCAAGCCGCTCCAAGATGCTCACCGGGGCCTGGTCGGGGCGAACGAGCGCCTCTGGGGCGAGGCAACTCCCGAATGGAGCATGCTCAAGCCTTTCCTGTGCCCCTGTGGGTCAAGGTACCCCGATGCTAGACGAGGGAGTAGGGAAGGTGTTGCCCCACTGTGACATCTAAGTCGCATCCAGGAAACTTGACAAACTATTCGAAATCTCTCATCTCTTATAAAAAGGTCTGAGGACTATGGGACACTGACGCCCGCTCTCGACCATCCGAACTCATCCTTTCCCGTGGTGGCGGCACTGATCAA
>Ga0184615_10000184_pt1 | contig 38537 bp, 40 predicted proteins | sample PLM4_65_coex_FD_133134 | JGI IMG/M metagenome (GOLD analysis project Ga0184615, IMG submission 133134) | Groundwater sediment microbial communities from an aquifer in East River, Colorado, USA - PLM4_65_coex | ecosystem: Environmental > Terrestrial > Soil > Riparian zone | place: USA: East...
CGATGCGGAGGACGTCCTTCAAGATGTCTTCGTGAAGATCCACCAGCGCATCGATCAACTCCAAGACGCCGAGAAACTTCCGGCGTGGGTGTTCCAGATCGCGCGCCGCGCGGTCATCGATTATTATCGCGCTCGCTCAAGCACCCCGGAACAGGCGGAAGTTCCCGACGAGCTGGCTGAGCGTCGCGCGCCCGAACCGGTCAGCGCGGAGGTCGCCGACTGTCTGACGCCGATGGTCGAGCGTTTGCCGGAACCGTACCGGCAGGCCGTGGTCATGACCGAACTGGAGGGGCGTACACAACGCGAATTGGCCGACAGCTTGGGGCTCTCCGTATCGGGGGCCAAGTCGCGGGTCCAGCGGGGACGCGAGCACCTCAAGACCATGCTCTTGGACTGCTGTCATTTCGAGTTCGACCGGCGCGGCCGCGTGATCGACTACGAGCCCCGAATCGCGACCTGCCGCGCCTGCGGCGAGAACCCGCCCGCACCGTAACCTGCGTCCCTACTCTTACCAGGTTTTTTGCCGCCAAGCGTCGGAAGGATGCCTCGCGGTCCAGCGCCTGCTGCCCGTGACGCCGCATAATTGACTAGAAGCCTGTCCGAGTAATCGACCGGTTGAGCCTGTTCAGGGATGGCCAGATGCAAGGCGGAAGGAGACCTTGCGCGCGGAGCGTACTGGGTCGTACGTGAGCACGCAAGACCGACTGACAACGCAGCAGATGGCCATTCATGGACAGGCTAGGGCTTAGGCCGTGGCCGATCCGCCCGCCGGGCTTTCGCGTGTTGGTAAAGGTTGATGGCCGCGGCCCCGATCCCGGTCACGAGCAGCGCCAGACCCGCGTTGATGACGCGCGGATTCGCCTCACCCAGCCCGTAGATCGCGAGCAGGAACCCGGCGGCGAACAGCAGCTTCCCGATCAGCCGCATTCCCATCACGGCGCGCGCCTCTCGCGCTCGTGGCGGTGCGAGCCTCGGAACATCTCGATCGTGATCCCCACGAATCCCCCGATCGCGCTGCCCGTGCCGGCCATGAGCGGGACCACGTCCATGCCGCCGGCGCGCCAGCCGATGAGCCCGCCCAGCACCGTTCCCACCAGCACGCTGATGAAGAACCGGTGCGCTTGGAGTCGCCCGACGCCGGCCCCCAGGAGGGCTCCCAGGACGGCGCCGCCCACCACGACCCCCCAGTGATCCAGGTACAGGCCGATCAGCACCCCGGTGGTCGCAAAGATGGCGACGCCCACCATCATGTGCCGCATGATCGGTGGCCGGACGCCCTGGGCAAGGTCGGATACCATGGCCGGAGTCTATCCGAACCGCCGTCCGCTTCCAAGCGCTTTTTCGGCGCCTTCACCCCGGCTGATAAGAACTACGCGATTGCTTGCCTTTCGCGCGGCCGCTCGGTAGTGTTGACGGATGGTCGGGCACTCGCCATCCCATCGAGAACGCGGCGTGACGTCGAGACGCGCATCCCCAATCGTCCTGGCGCTGCTGACGATCGTCCTCACCGCCTGCGGGGCGGTCGAAGGCGTCATCGGCCCCCGGGCCTCGGCGGACACGGTCGCCCTCGTCCGCCAGTACCTTCGCGCCGATGACCAAGACGCCGAACGACTGCTACCACAATTGACGGGGCGAAGCGCGAAAGAACTAGAAGCGGCGTTGCGCCGGGTGTTCGATGAACCTCCCTCCCGACGCGTTCCGACCGGAATGCTCCCCGACCAGCCCATCCGCGTGGGCGACGCGGACTTTCGCTACGCCCTCTATGTGCCGCCCTCCTACACGCCCGCCAAGCTCTATCCCCTGATCATCTGCCTGCACGGGGCCGGATTCGGCGGGGATGCGTATCTCGATCGGTGGCAGCCGAGGTTACGGGAGGCCTACATTTTGGCGTGCCCGACCATCGAGGGCGGAGCGTGGTGGAGCAAGGACGCGGAGGCGCTGGTGTTGGCCGTCCTCGCCGAGGTGTCCCGCAGCTATCGCATCGAGCCGGACCGGGTGTTCCTATCCGGGATGTCCAACGGGGGCACCGGCACGTTTCTGATCGGGCTCAACCACGTCGACCGCTTCGCCGCGCTGATTCCGATGGCCTCGGCCCTTCCCCGCGGCCTCTACCCGCTGCTCGAGAACGCGCGCTTCACGCGCTTCTACATCATCCACGGCTCGCGCGACCAGGTGATGCCGGTGCGGTACAGCCGGGAACTGATCTCCTACCTTGAGGAACACGGCTTTCAGGCCGAGTACCGCGAGCACGACAGGGAACACCCCGTGGCGGGCGGCCACTTTTTCCCCGAGGAAGAATTGCCCGCCTTGGTCGAGTGGCTTGCGGTCCGGCACCGCACGCCGCCGCCTCGTCAGGTCACCATCGTCCGGGATCGGGATCACCTCGACCGACTCTACTGGGTGCGGATCGACGACACGCGCGACACGGCGTCGTTTTGGGCATCGGAACACGATCCCGAGGAAAGCCGGCGCCTGGAGGGAGGGGCGTTCGCCCGGCTCACCGCGGCCATCGACGGTCAGATGATTACGGTGACGACCGACTGGGTCACGCGGTACAGCCTGCTGTTGAATCGGAAGGTGATCGATCTCGACCAGCCGATCCGCGTCGTGACCAATGGGACCACGAGTTTCGAGGGCCGCGTCACGCTCGACGCCGCCACGCTGCTCCACGAAGCGCGCCGCAGACCGGACCCCATCTGGCTCGTGCCGGCCATCATCGAGATCGCCGTTCCATCCGACTCACCGCCGCCTCCCGCCCAGTAACCCTCCCAACACCCCTCGTCACATTTCGCGGCCCAGGTGGCTGCCGATCGCGCGCGCCCCACTCTTAAGCACTCCTTTCTGGCCCGGGGAACATGCGGGCGAAGCGTAACAAAATCCGGCGAAGGGGTGACCTCCAGACCGAGACGATCGGCCTTGGTTTATGGCATACTGCTGCCTTGTCCGGAAGGAGGAGCCCCCGTGGCAAGACACACCATCTCAACCGGAAGCCCCTGGGAACCCATCGTCTGGTATTCGCGCGCCGTCCGCGTGGGCTCGCAGATCTTTGTCTCCGGCACAACGGCGACCGGCGCTGACGGCAAGATTGTCGGCGCGGGTGATCCGTACGCGCAGACGAAACAAGCGCTCAAGAATATCGAATCGGCGCTTGCCAAGGCCGGTTCGAGCCTGAACGATGTCGTGCGGACGCGAATCTACGTGACCAACATCGACGACTGGGAGCACATCGGCAAGGCCCACGGCGAGGTGTTTCACGACATCCGGCCGGCCACCAGCATGGTGGAGGTCAAACGGCTGATCGCGCCCGAGATGCTGGTGGAAATCGAGGCGGACGCGGTCGTCGAGGCGAACGACGAGGTCTCGTGACGCACGGCGAATTTCTGGTTCACGTCGGTTCGACCAACGTGGTGAAGGTCGAGGCGGTTCAGAGCGCGTTCGATGAATCGGGGCTCTTCGCGAACCCGCGCTACGCGTCGATCGAGGTCTCCTCCGACGTGTCCGCGCAGCCCACATCCCTCGATGAGACGATCCGCGGCGCGATCAACCGCGCGCGCAACGCGTTCCGAGGCTGTGTGCTGAGCGTGGGGCTGGAGGATGGATTGATCTGCGTGCCGTACACCCAGAGCGGCTACATGAACGTCTGCGCGTGTGCGATCTTCGACGGCGGGCGCGACTACATCGGACTGTCGTCGGCCTTCGAGTACCCCCAGAAAGTCATTCGTCTCGTGATCGAGGAGGGGCTCGACATCACCCGCGCGTTCCTTCGAGCCGGGTTAAGCGACAACCCGACGCTCGGCGCGGCCGAAGGCGCGATCGGCATTCTGACCAAGGGGCGATTGACGCGGAAAGACTACGCGAAACAGGCGGTCACGATGGCGTTGATCCACCTGCGCGATCCCCTCACGCTCCCCGCCCTCCAGGCCGGACAGAAACCGCGATGAAGGATCAACGACCATGACGGCCCTGCCTCGGCTCATTCCCCGCACCGTGCTCTTCGGCAATCCCACGAAAACCAGCCCGCTGATTTCGCCGGATGGCACCCAACTGGCGTACCTCGCGCCGGTGGACAACGTGCTGAACGTGTGGGTGGGCGACCTCGATGGAGCGAACGCCCGGCCGGTCACGCACGACCGCGACCGAGGGATCCGGCTGTACTTCTGGGCCGCCGATGGCCGGTACCTCCTGTATCTCCAAGACGTGGGTGGCGACGAGAATTGGCGGCTGCACGCCGTGAACCTCGATGCGATGACCGTCCGCGACCTCACGCCGTTCCCGGAGGTCCAGGTGCAGATCGTCGATCGCGACAAGCACTTCCCGAACGAACTCCTCATCGCGATGAACAAGGTGGACCCGCGCGTCCACGACGTCTATCACCTCGACCTCCCGTCGGGGACGATGCGCCTGGTGGCCAAGAACCGAGGCGACATCGCCGCGTGGGTCACCGATGCCGCGTTCCGCGTGCGCGGGGCGACCGCCGCGACGCCGGACGGCGGGTTCGAACTCCTGGTGCGGGAGACCGAGGCCGGCGAGTGGACGCCGATTCTCAAGTGGGATCCCGACGACAGCCTGAACAGCCAACCGGTGGGCTTTTCCCGCAGTGGTTCGTCGCTCTACCTTGAGGACTCGCGCAATGCGGACACCAGCCGGCTGGTCGAACTGGATCTTGCAACGGGCAATCTGAAGGTGTTGGCCGACGATCCACGCTACGACGTCGGCGGCGTTCTGATTCACCCTGACACCTACGAGATCCAGGCGGTGGCGTTCGACCGCGCGCGGACCGAATGGACCGTGTTGGATGACGCCATTCGCGAGGACTTCGCGCGGATCGCGCAGTTGCACCACGGCGACTTCTCGATCATCAGCCGAGACCACGCCGACCGGACGTGGGTGGTGGCGTTCACCGCCGACGATGGGCCCGCGGCATTCTACGCGTACGACCGATCGACCCGGCAGGGACGGCTGCTCTTCTATAGCAAACCCGATCTCAGGGCGTACACCCTCGCACCGATGGAACCGATCGCGCTGACCTCGCGGGACGGCTTGACCTTGCATGGCTACCTGACGCTTCCGCCGGGGCTGGGGCGCGCGCATCTTCCCCTGGTCGTGAACGTCCACGGCGGTCCACACGCGCGCGACACGTGGGGCTTCGACCCCGAAGCGCAATGGTTCGCCAACCGCGGCTACGCGTGCCTGCAGATCAATTTCCGGGGCTCCACCGGCTATGGCAAGCGCTTTCTCAACGCCGGGGACAAGGAGTGGGGCGGCAAGATGCACGATGACCTCGTCGACGCCGTCCGCTGGGCCATCGATCAGGGCGTCGCCGACCCCAAAAAGGTCGCGATCTACGGCGCGTCGTACGGCGGGTACGCGGCGCTGGTCGGCGCCACGTTCACGCCGGAGCTGTTCTGCTGCGCGGTGGACGTCGTCGGCCCCAGCAACCTGATCACGATGATCGAGACGATCCCGCCCTATTGGTCCACGTTCATCGCGGTCGAGCACCGGAGGGTCGGCAACCCCGAGACCGAAGCCGAGTTCTTGAGGAGCCGGTCTCCGCTGTTCCGAGTGGATCGGATCAAGAGTCCGATCCTGATCGCCCACGGCGCCAACGACCCACGGGTGAAGCAGGCGGAGTCCGAGCAGATCGTCGAGGCGATGAAACGCAACGGAATCCCGTATGAGTACCTCCTCTTCCCCGACGAAGGCCACGGCTTCGCCAAACCCGAAAATCGCCTGAGATTCTACGCCGCGGCCGAACGCTTCCTCGCGCGGCATTTGGGTGGGCGCGACGAGCCTGAGGGACCGCCCACGGCCAATTCGGCAGGGCGATGATGGGAAGACGGCGGCCCGCGTCTCCGGTGATGCTGGTGCACGGCGGGTGCGGCGCGTCCCGCCCGACCGCCCGCCATCTCGCCACCATCCGGCAAGCGCTCGATGCGGGATACGCCGTGATGGACGCGGGAGGCTCGTCCGTCGATGCGGTCGAACACGCGGTGGCCGCGTTGGAAACCAGCGGACGGTTCAATGCGGGGAAAGGCGCCAAGCGCCAGATGGATGGCGTCGCGCGCATGGATGCCTCGCTGATGGATGGCCGCGATCTGGCGGCCGGCGCCGTCGCGGCAATCGAAGGGATCCTGACGCCGATCCGTGTCGCGCGGTGCGTGATGGAGCGTACCCCGCACGTGTTGCTGGTCGGAGAATCGGCGGGCCACCTGGCGCGCATTCACCAGGTGGCCGGGCTCCCGGCCGTCGGCGCGCCGGGGCGCCGACCGATCGCCGCGCGCGTCTGGCGGGACGCGTACCGCCGGGTCGTTGAGACCGGAACCGTCGGGGCCGTGGCCCGAGACCGCGACGGGCACGTGGCGGCGGCCACCTCCACCGGCGGCATCCACCGCATGCTCCCCGGCCGCGTCGGCGACAGCCCGCTTATCGGAGCAGGGACCTACGCGGACGACGGCTCGGGCGCGGTCTCGCTGACCGGAACGGGCGAGACGATCATCCGAATGGGGCTCGCCAAAGAGATCGCGTCAAGCCTTGAACGCGGGCTGTCGCCCAGGGCGGCGGGAACGCGCGCCCTCCTGAGGATGCGACGGCGGATCGGCGGCGAGGCGGGAGCGATCGTGCTGTCCTCGTCCGGCGGCTACGCCCTGCTTCACACCACCCCCTATATGGCGTCGGGATACCGAGTCGGGCAAACCGCTCGGGTGTCATCCCGCTTTCAGCGAGTCCGGGAGACCTAATGGATATTCGGATTTACTACGAAGACACCGACTGCGGCGGCGTCGTTTACTACGCCAACTTCCTGAAGTACTTCGAGCGCGCCAGGACCGAGCACCTTCGCGAACGCGGCATCGAGGTGGCGACCTATGCCGCCGTCGGCCTGCTGTTCGTCGTCGCGCACGTCGAGGTCGACTACCGTACTCCGGCTCGATACGACGATGTCTTGCAGATCGAGACCGAGGTCGTCGATTTCACCCGGACCAGCTTGACCTTTGCCCACGCCATGTACCGGCACGGAGACGAGCGCACGATCGTCGAAGGCTGGGTTCGGCTCGTCTGCGTGGACGAACGGGGAAAGCCGCACCGGCTGCCTGAAGAACTGGTGCAGATCATCACCAAGAACGCCTAGGAGCCTGTCCAGGATAACCATCTGCTGCGTTGCTTCGCGATCCGGAGGGAAATCGGTTTTCAGCCGCTCCCTCGGAGCGGTGCGGATTCTCGGTCGCTCAGCAATCCTCACGTACGCCACAGTACGCTCCGGTTGCTTCGCTTCCTGCGGCCTTGCATCTGGTTATCCTGGACAGGCTCCCAACGGTTGCTGACCACCCTAAAATTCGAAATACAGCCCCACGCTCTCGTAGCGTTCGTGGTCCCTGCCCAAGATCCGTTGCAACGCCCGCCCGTGGTAGACGTCGAGCGCCACGCGCAGACGTCGCGATGAACCGGGACGACTCATGCGTACGCCCGCCTGCAGATTGGCGTTGAGGGCCCAATTGGCTTCGGCCCACGACTGGAGGTCCACCGCCACATACCATTGGCGGTGGAGACGGCCGAGGGGCTGCGGCGTCGACACCAGCTCCGCGCCGACCTGGCCGGATCCGCGCGGGCCTTTCGGCGTCACATGGACCCCGTAGCTCCCCCCGGCGTAGACCCGGACCGCATCGGTCGCGTCGAACGAGACGAGGCTCCGGATAAAGTCCCGTCGGTAGAGGAACGCCCGATCGAAAAAATTGGCGCCGCCGAAAACGATCCGGCGCTGGACCTCGCTCTCGCCCAAATGGGAGCTGAGGTGGCCAAACCCCACGCGCAGACCAACCGGCCCTTGATGGAGATCGAAGGGGAAGAAGATCGCGTAATCGGCGGTGTTGACATCCAGAAATCCCGCGGAATTCACATCTCGATTGAAGCGGGTGTACACCGACGCCTGGATACCGAATTGCACCGATCGGATGTTCCCTGCTCGAACCAGCCCGAACGTGTCGCCGAACGCGACCTCGCCACGAGCCCGTCCGCTGCCGTGCATATAGCGCATCAGGTATTGGGCTTCCCGGGGATCAGCCAACAACGATCGAAACGCCGACGCGCCGGGGAGGAAGTCGACTTGCGCAGACAACGCCGGTGGTACCTGCGCCGCACCCAGAACCGCCGCGAGCGCGGCGGACCAGAGAACGCGGGCGAGCCTCGCCCGCCTCACGCGATCGCCGAAGGGGGCCGGGATTGGTCCATGCAATCGTCGAACGGGTGGTCAGCGATGAACACGGCCATCCGACGCGGCCCACTGGCTGGATTGAAGCTCCCCGCAACAAGCTGCAGGGAACGCGACTTATGCGTCGCGCAGCAATCTTCGAAGTGCAAGGAAGTGAAGAAGCACGGTTTCCATTTTGCTCGCTTACCCCGCAGCAAGCTGCGATGAATGCGCTCGCAATGCACTTTCGTCACTCCCGGCACCCTTGGCCACGAAAAACCCGCTGGATGTAGCACGCGGCGCCGCGGCGTGTCAAGCGGCACCCACGCCCCTCATTGACAGCAGGGAAGCCTCCTCTATACTTGATCGCCGAACGACTTTCCGGTTGACAGCGCCTCCCGAAACCCGCTATTTTGAAGGCCTATCTTTAAGGAGAACCTATGAGGTTGGTCCGTCTGATGACAATGCTGCTGGGAGCCTCGGTTGGTCTTGTCGCCTGTGCCTCGGCCCCCCCTCCCCGTCAGCACGCGCACGTCGCCCCGGCCCCAGCCATCGCTGCTCAGCCGGTTCGTCCCGCCCCGGCCCCACACATCGCACGCCCGCATTCAGAACCCCTGCCGGCGGCGGACGCCGCGGCCATCGAAGTGCCCGTGCCGGCGCAGGCTACTGCCATTGAAGCCACGATTCCGCCCCAGGTCTCCATCATCGAGGAACCCCCGCCGGAACCCGATGAGGACGAGCTCCCGACCTACGACGTTCCGATCATTCTCAACTCGAGCGTCGAGAGCCACATCGACTACTTCAACACGCGGATCCGGGATAAGTTCGAGTTGTGGCTCAGCCGGTCTGGCCGTTATCTCCCATTGATGAAGGAGATTTTTAAGAAGAACAACCTGCCGGAAGATCTCGTGTTCGTCTCGTTGATCGAAAGCGGGTTCAACCCGTACGCGTACTCACGGTCTCGAGCCGTGGGTCCCTGGCAATTTATGAGGGGGACCGGCCTCAAATACGGCCTGCGGATCGATGAATGGATCGACGAACGACGCGACCCCGTCAAATCGACGGCCGCGGCGGCCAATTATCTCAAAGACCTCTATGCCCTGTTTAATTCGTGGCCCCTTGCTCTCGCCTCATATAACGGCGGCGAAGGGCGTGTGGGCCGGGCGATGGCGAAATCAAAAGCCGATGATTTTTGGGATCTGCGTTCCACGCGGTACCTACATCCCGAAACTCGAAATTACGTCCCGAAGTTTATGGCCGCCACCATCATCGCCAAGAATCCCGAAAAATACGGCTTCACCCTGAACTACGACGAGCCGATGCAATACGACGAGGTCATCATTGATCGCCCCACCGACCTCCGTCTGATCGCGAAAGTGGCCAGCGTGACGTATGAAGATCTGAAAAATCTGAACCCCGAGCTCAAACAGGGCATCACGCCGCTCCGTTACGAGAACTACCCTTTGAAACTCCCCATCGGCACGAAAGCGGTGTTCGAGGAAAACTTCTCCAAGATACCTGAGTGGGAGAAGACGGTGTGGCTGAAGCACATCGTTCGGCGGGGAGAGACTCTGTCGTCGGTCGCCAGGAAGTTCGGCACGACCACCGCCACGCTCCGCGATATCAACAATCTGAAGCGGCCGACGCTCCGGGTGGGCAGTACCATTCTAGTCCCGACCGGCAACCGGGGCCCCCAGGTTGAAGAGGCGGCGATGCCGTCCGGCGTCACCAGCGCGTCGCTCACGATCGTGGACCCGATCGAGAGCGCGCCGAAGCCATTTACCTACCGCGTCAAGCGGGGCGATACTCTCTGGAATATCGCCAAGCGATTCAACACCACTGTCGATCGCATCCGAAAGTGGAACGGCTTGGGCCGAACCAGCGCCATCCGGACTGGTCAGCGGCTCGTCCTACAAATCGCCGCCGAGCAGTCTTAACCGCGCTCCATCCACCGATCGCCGAGACTCGACGGCTTCGCGGTGCCTCATCAAGCACCGCCTAGAGATTGCAGAGATTACGGGGATACCGTCGACGGCGGCGCGGCTTGTGACGGATCGCTGGCGCCTTCGGTCGCCTGGGGCGGCTTGGGCTCACGCGCTGGGGGCGTCCCTCCGAGGGCGATAATGCGGGCGACCGCCTCGCTGGTCCAGGGTGACGAGGGGAAGTCCGTCGCCACTTTGTTGAAGGTCTCGAGCGCTTTGTCTTTTTGGCCCTGCTGTTCCAACAACCGTCCCGTCTCAAAGTACGCCTGATCTCGATTCGGCGCATCGGGCATCTTCAGTATCCGGTCAAATTGCCCCAGCGCATCCTGGGGGAGCCCTTTGGACCAATAGGCGTAGGCCAGACGCTGGATGACCAGCGGGACGAGTTCCACCGTCTGGTATTGGTCGATCCACGTGGTGTAGGCGGCGATCGCCTGGTCGTACTGCTCGAGCGCCGCGTGAGCGTTTCCAAGATAATAGAGGGCGAACGCGGCGTGGGTCGTGCGGGGATATTCATCTCGGACGCGCTGAAAGCCCGCAATGGCTTGCTCGTAGCTGGCCTTCGTCTCCGGCGCCAAAAATCGTTGCTGCTTCCCGGTTTCAAGTGCCCCCTGATACGCCTTCAAGGCCTCGGCCTGGAGGCGTGCCGCGTGCTCCTCCGAGCGATGGCCCCACCACGCCATCCCTCCCCATAACACACTGAGGAGCACGAGCACTGCCGTGACGACCGCGATCGGCTTGAGATGCCCCACGACCCAATCGCTGAGTCGCTCGTACCGATCGATCAACTCTTCTGGTTCCAGGACGGCCTTTTTGGCTGGGGTCTTAATACGATACGGCACTCGGGCTCCTCCAACAAAACGCTGCTGACTCCCTCACACGGGATCGTGGGATTATGCCACAGCGCGGTGGACGACTCAAGTCCGCCCGACGTGGATCGTTCGCCTAGCCGAGGGAGGCTCTCCGGCGTGCCATCCAATCCACGATCAACCCTTCGCGCAGGCCATACTCGCTGACCTGAATCGCCTCGGCACCACACGTGTCCAATACCAGCCGCAGGATGGCCATGCCCGCCACAATCACGTCCTCGCGTCCCCGCTCCAGGGTTGGCAGATTCCGCCGTTCCTCGGTGGTCATCGTGGCCAGCCGTGCGGCGATGTCCTCGAGGGCGGTACGAGGCACCACGGTCCCGTGCAGCCGGAGCGGGTCGTAGCTCCCCAGCTTGAGGTACAGGGTGGCCGCGGTGGTCACCGTCCCCGCCGTCCCGATGACCGCGCACGGACCCATGCCGACACACAGCGAAGCGACCGGTTCAATCGCGCGCCGGATCTCGGCCTCCAGATTGAACAGTTCCGTCTGCAACGGCGGATCATGGTGAATGAATCGCTCTCTCAGCTTGACGACACCCAGATCGAGGCTCAGAGCACGATCGAAGCGACCGTGCCGGATCCGGATGACTTCGGTGCTGCCGCCCCCGATGTCGAGAACGACCCCCTCGGTCAAGGAATCGGTGAGCTGAGAAAACCCGGCCTGGACCCCCAACCAGGTGCGCCGAGCTTCTTCCTCCCCTGAGATCACCTCAACGCCAAACCCGAATTCGGTCTGTACCCGGTCGAGGAAGTCCTTCGCGTTGGCCGCTTCGCGCACCGCACTCGTTGCCGCGGCCACGACGGCCTGGACCGGATACCGGCGCATCACGTCGCGGAACTCCCGCAGCGAATCAAGCGCCCGTTCGACCGCCGCGGCGCACAATCTGCCTGTCGCGCTCATCCCTTCGCCCAGACGCGGGACGGCACGTTGGATATGGCGCGGGACAAGACGCCGGTCTGGCGTCGCCTCAGCGATCAACAGTCTGAAGGCATTGGTCCCCAGATCGATCGCCGCCACGAGCACGGAAGCGTCGGAGGCGGTCATGTTATCTCCAAGTCCATGCGGCGAGTTCCTCTTGAAGACGCCGTTCTTCCGCCCGCAGGGCTTCGACACGACGGCAATACCGCTGAGCCTCCTCGTCAGACGGATCGGTCACCCCCCCGGCCGTGAGCTGAGACGCGATATACCGTCCGAGCGATTCGTAGGCCACCTCCACGTCCGCGCTGGTTTGGCGAAGACGCCACTGGAGCCGGATGAACTCCGGCATCGCGCCTCCACGTCGGACGACCGTACCCAGTCCTCCCAACACCGTATAGAGGCCGAGTGAGCCATCCTCGCGTATTTTCTTCCACACATCCATTGTCGCCTCACGATCGAAAACCGTTACCCGATCTTCCCCAGCGAGAGCCGCGTCCCCCACGTCATGAGTAACGCCGACTTCAGGGCTCGATGTCGTGGATCGGTCAGCGCGGGATCTTGGCGGAACACCTCGAAGGCCTCGGCTCGGGCCTGCTCCAACACGCGCGCGTCCCGGACCAGATTGGCCACCTTCAGATCGGGCAACCCGGATTGCCGCGTGCCCATCAGCTCCCCGGGACCGCGAAGCGCCAGGTCCCGCTCGGCGAGAATGAAGCCGTCTTGGACAGCCACCATCGTCTCGAGCCGTTCGCGCGCCTCGCGGGACAGCCGACCTCCAGCCATCAAGACACACACCGAACGATGCCCCCCTCGCCCGACCCGGCCCCGGAGTTGGTGGAGTTGGGCCAGTCCGTAGCGATCAGCATGTTCGATCATCATCACCGTCGCGTTGGGAACGTCGAGGCCCACCTCGACCACCGTCGTCGCGGCAAGAACGTGGACGGCTCCTCGCAAGAACTCACCCATGACCCCGTCCTTCTCGCTCCGGCTCAGTCGGCCGTGTAAGAGCCCAACGCGCGCCTCCGGGAACACCTCGCGCTGGAGTCGCGTGGCCAGTTCAACCGCCGACCGCACGTCGACCTCAGGCGACTCGTCGACCCGCGGTGCGACCACGAACGCCTGATGCCCGGCCCGCAGCTCCCGGAGGACCAGCTCGTTCGCGAGGACGCGCTGTCGCTCGCTGTACCAGAGCGTTTCGACCGGGTGCCGTCCAGCGGGCATCTCGTCAATCACCGAGATGTCGAGATCCCCATAGACGCTGAGCGCCAGCGTGCGAGGGATGGGAGTGGCGGTCATGATGAGCACATCGGGATGGTATCCCTTCCCCACCAGGTGGGACCGCTGGAGCACCCCGAACTTATGTTGTTCGTCGATCACGGCCAGCCCGAACCGAGCGAACTGGACATCAGGCTGCACCAGCGCGTGGGTTCCGACCACACAATCGATCTCGCCACCCGCCAGCCGACGGAGGAGGCTCGTGCGTGCGCGCCTCGGCAGATCGCCGGTGACACTCGCAACCCGCACCCCTAACGTCCCAAGCAGCTTGGTGAGTTCACGATGGTGCTGCTCGGCCAACAACTCGGTGGGCGCCATCATCGCCGCCTGGTATCCATCTCCCACCGCCATCCAGATTGCCACCGCCGCCACCAAGGTCTTGCCGCACCCCACGTCACCCTGAAGGAGCCGGTTCATCGGACGCGACGCCGCCATGTCGGCCAGCACCTCGTCGACCACTTTTCGCTGAGCCGCGGTGGGTTGGAACGGTACCGACGCCCAAAACGCCTGGAGGCGGCGTGGCTCGCACCGGAAACTCACGCCCGTTTCCTGAATCGTTTCGTGACGCCTCGCCGCCAGGCCCAGCTCGAGGAGAAAACACTCTTCAAACACCAATCGCCGATGGGCGGAGCTGGTTCCCGCGTTGTAGGCGGCCAGATCGATCTTCGGCGGGGGAAAGTGCACGGCCCGGAACGCGTCACCACGAGGCACAAGCCGACACCGCTTTCGGACATCGTCGGGAAGACAGTCGTCCTCGATCCCTCGTGCCGTAGCCAGCACCCGATCCATCAGGACTCGCAGCGCACGAGAGTTGAGCCCTCGGGTCTCGTGATAGATGGGGACAATACGACCGGTGTGCAGCGACGCCGTGTCGGATGGCGCGACGATCTCGAACTGGGGATTTTCCATGACGCGAGAATCCAGGAGCCCCCCCTGTCTGACCCGGCCACTGCACATCAGGGTTTGACCGGACACCAGTTGAGTCTGGAGATACGACTGATTGAACCATTTGAGCGTGAGCGCTCCAGTCGCGTCGGCAAGCACCGCCTGGACAATACGAAATCTCCGACGCGCGGTTACCACGACTTCAACCGATCGGAGTTCGCCACAGACGGTCGCGTCGTCGCCCGCTCGCACCGCGCCGAGCGGAATAGGATGGCCCCGATCGAGGTACCTCCAGGGGATCATCCACAGGAGGTCTCCGATCCGCTCGATTCCCAACCGGTGCAACAGTTCGGTCTTTCGACTGCCAACTCCGGGGAGGCTTCCGATCGGCGCCCATAGATCAAGACCGTCTGCACTCGCTGCGGATCCCGGTTCCGCCTCGGATATCTCTTCGGCACGCCCATCAGATTGTCGGCTCACGACCTCCAAGAGACTCCGAACGAGGCGCAGACGAGCCATGCGGTTCTCGACCGGCAGATCATCGTAGCCGTCGAGCAACGCGTCCAACTGACGCAAATGGGGATGAATCGGGAGAAGCTGAGGCGTCCGCAACCCGTCCCGGGCACATTGGGAAAGAAACGCTCCCAAGTTTCGAATCACGTCCAGCTTTGCGGCGTTTGCCCGGCATGCGAACTCGACCGGCCGTTTGAGGCGTTTGAGGTACGCGGTCAGCCCGGGCTCCACAGGTGATTGGGGAGACAGACCGTGACGAGCGAGCCTCTCTTGAGTTTTACCGGACGGCATGGTAATCTAGCGGGATTTTTATGCCTCGAAAGGAGCCTCCGCCATGGCACGGGTTTGTGAAGTCTGTGGAAAGGGCCGACAGGTCGGATTTAATGTCAGCCACGCCAACAACAAAACGAAGAAGGTCTGGGAGCCAAACCTCCACAAGGTGCGCGCCCTGATCGGCGGGGCGACCCGTGGCCTGAAGGTCTGTACCCGCTGTCTGAGATCGCAACGGGTTCAAAAAGCGGTCTGACCCTTAAAAGGTATACGACACTCCCAGCGACGCTCCGTAGTCTGGGCTGGGAGACGTCAACCCCGCGGTCAGCGAACTGTCCACGCTCACCCGCCCATTCACTCGATACATCACCCCCACCAACAGCGTCAATGGGTTATCCCCAACGCTGGGGTCCCGGTTGGTTTCTCCGGCCATTTCGCCGACGAGAACGATCGCCGGGAGGATCGTCTCGTATTCAAAAGCGAGCGCGTAGCTGATGACGTTGTCCAGTGTCTGTCCCGGGGGATTCCCCACGAAGGTGTAGCCGAGGTTTAAGTGAACGGTCACGGGCAGAAATTCTTTTGTCGCGATGCCGATCAACCCCAGATCTGCCTCACCCGTACAAGCGACGCTGACCTTAGGGTTGACCGAAGAATTGGCGGTGCCCGCCGCGCCGGTTTCTTCACAGCTGGGGAATTTGACAACCAGCTCACCCGACAGGGAGAGAGGATTCGCTTCCCGGCCCTTCACAAAAAGAACCTTCGGCCGTAGGGTGACGTCCCCGACCTCGCCTTGCGTGCCGCCCGAGCCGGTGACGAAGAGGTACGGGGCCTCCACCTCAAAATTGAGGTGGTCCAAGAGACCGTAGGTCAAGTCGGTCATTAACGTGTAGCGCGTCCTCTGAGAAGAAAACCGAGCCGACTCCGCCCCGAACTCCAACTTCGACACCCCATGGTCGAGCGTCGGGCCTCGTTCCGCTGAAACAAAGGGCCGCTCGGCCTGAACCAGGGCCGCTGTGCCAACGATCAGGCTGGCCGCGACCACTCCGATGAACGCCGTCCTTCGCTGTATCATGGGTCGGGATTGTACGGACTTTCCCGGAGACCGTCAAGAAGGGACGGGCATTGGTCGCCCCTCGCAACGGGTGACCGCGGTACCTGGCCCCGAAACACCGTGCGACACCGTAGTCTCTCGACGTTTTTCCTGCCTCTGCTATCCTTCATCCCGAACAGCACCCCAATCGACTGGCATCGACCACGAAGAGAGAAAAGGAGAGATCCATGGAAAAAACCGTCCGTGAAAATATCAACGTCCTGGTCGTCGATGATGAGATCGGGCCTCGAGAGTCCCTCAAGATGATCCTGAAACCGTTTTATCACGTCTACACGGCGGACAACGGGACCGACGCCCTCAATCTGATGAAGGCCAACAAAATCGACCTCGTGACCCTCGACCTGAAGATGCCGGGCCTACACGGCACCGAGGTCTTACAAGCCATTAAGCGCGACCATCAGGGTACTGAAGTCGTCATCGTCACGGGTTTCGGAGGACTCAAAACGGCGGTGGATGGCATCCGCTTCGGAGCGTCCGATTACCTGCTCAAACCCTTCAATATCACCGAAATGCTGACCACGATCCGGCGTGTTCTCGACCGCCGGCCGTCGCCGCAACCCGAGACGGGTACGGCCTAGCCCCTCACACCATAAAGAGAAGCGCGTCTTAGAGGGGCGCGCGTGAACGGTCCCGGTAGGGATCTGCCTGATCCGATGGGGGGGTCGAGACGAGGCGGATCATCTCTTCGGCGTGCCGAATCGCGGTCGGTGTCACCTCCTCGCCCGCCAACATTCTCGCAATCTCTCGGACGCGTTCCTTGGGAGCTAACTGGCGCGCGCGAGTTGTCGTCCGGCTCCGAGCGGTCGTTTTCTCGACCAGAATGTGCGTGTCGGCGCCGCTCGCCACCTGAGGGAGGTGCGTCACACACAAGACTTGGCGGCGTTCAGCAATCGCCTGCAGGCGCCGCCCAACAATCTCGGCAACCGCGCCACCGACCCCCGCGTCAACCTCGTCAAAAATCAGCGTCGGCACCTGGTCAATCTGGGCCAACACGGTCTTCAGCGCGAGCATGAAACGCGACAGCTCTCCCCCCGAAGCGATCTTTCTCAGCGGCTTGGACGGTTCCCCGGGGTTGGTCCGAATGAAAAACTCCACTCGATCCATGCCCCGTTTCCCGAACTCTCCAGGCTGGTGGCCGTCTTCCATCATCACCTGAAAACGGGCGGACATCTTCAGTCGATCCAGTTCGGCGTCCACGGCAGTTTCGAGCCGGGCCGCCGCCGAGAGCCGCTGATCATGTAACTCCGCCCCCAACGTTTCGAGGCGGCTCCGATGTTCGTCGACCTGCGAAGCCAAATTGACGGTATTCTCCACCTCCGCCTGAAGCGCCTCGTGCCTGGCCTGCTTGGTTGCCAGCACGGACGCGAGATCGTCGCCAGACACCTCATACTTTCGTTGTAAGCGCTGGAGTTCGTGGATGCGGGTTTCGACCGCGCCAAGCCGTCCCTCGTCGTGGATCAGGCCGTCCGTATACCCACGCAATCGCTCGGCCACCTCTTGGAGCTGCACCCATGCGGCGCGGGCGAGTTCGGCGGTTTCGCGGAGTCGCCCGTCAACGCCGGAAAGGCCCTCCAACTCTTCACACGTCGTGCGAGCTTCCCCGAGAAGACACCCATCCCGTTGGTACAGACGCTCGTAGGCCCGGCGTGCGGTTTCCGTGAGCCGTTCGGTCTGACTGAGGATGACGCGTTCCCGATCCAGTTCCTCGGACTCTCCGACCCGGACGTTGGCTTCGGCCAGTTCGTTGATCTCGTGGGTGAGCAACGCCAACTCGCGATCCCTGGTCGCTCGTCGAGTTTCGAGCACATGGAGGTCATGGCGAGACGACGTCCAGATCGACCACGTAAGGACGTACTGGGCAACGAGGTCGTCAAGTCGACCATACGCATCGAGGACATCGAGCGGAGTGTCCGCTCGCAGTAACGATTGATGATCGTGCTGCCCATGCAGATCGACGAGATGTCTGGTGACTTGGGCCAGCATGCCGACCGTGATCGGCCGGCCGTTGAGGTACACCCGGCCTTTGCCGCTTGCCGTGACCACGCGACGGATGACAAGCTCATCATCGAACTCGTAGCCCATCGACCGCACCTCTGAGACGGCCGGGGATCCTCCTTCGAGGAGGAAAGCGGCCTCGATCACCGCTTCTTCTTTGCCGCTCCTGACCAACTCGGGCGAGCTTCGGCCGCCGAGGATCATCGTGACCGCGTCGATGAGGATGGATTTCCCCGCCCCGGTTTCCCCAGTGAGCACGTTGAGGCGTGATCCGAACGTCAGATGAATCTGATCGATGAGAGCGAAATCTTGAATCCGTAGGTCACGGAGCATTCGCTCGCCCTAGCGCGGGAAAGGAGGAACAGACCCTAGACCGTCAGCAACGAATCGATCTTTTCCTTAAACTGTTGCTTGGACGCCGCACCGACGATCTTCTCGATTGGCTTTCCATCCCGAAAAAACATCAACGTAGGAATGCCCATGATCTGATATCGGCTGGCGACATCCGGATTGTCGTCGGTATTCAGCTTGGCCACGGTCAGTTTCCCCGCGTATTCGGTTGCTAGCTCTTCGATCGTCGGGGCGATCGTCTGGCACGGCCGACACCATGCCGCCCAGAAATCCACCATGATGAGCCCCTGCGCCTTCAATACCGCCCCTTCCCAGGTGGCGGTGTCTACCTTCATCGCCAGACCCATGGCCCCCTCCCTCGTTGCTCAGCGGTGAAAATCCTATCGTACTGGAAATGACCGTGTCAAACAAAAAGACGCGGCCCCTCTCGCGAGGGGCCGCTCACGTCATCCCTGTCCAGCTTTTTCTTTAATACATATCACCCATTCCGCCCCCTCCACCATGCATCGGGGACGTCTTCGATTCCTTTTCCGGTATCTCGGCCACCATAACCTCGGTGGTGAGCATCAATCCCGCGACGCTCGCCGCGTTTTGCAACGCGGTTCGGGTCACCTTGGTCGGATCGATGATCCCGGCCTCGATCATATCGACATAGGTTTCGCCGGCAGCATCAAAACCCCACGACGGCTTTTGCCCGCCGCGGACCTTCTCCACGATCACCGAACCCTCGAGCCCCGCGTTCGCCACGATTTGTCGAATCGGCTCTTCCAGAGCGCGCTTGACGACATTGACGCCGATTTGTTGATCGTGGTCGAGCTTCATCTTCTCGAGGACGGGCACGCAACGCAACAGCGCCACTCCGCCACCGGGCACGATGCCTTCTTCGACCGCCGCTTTGGTGGCGTGCAACGCGTCTTCCACCCGAGCTTTTTTCTCCTTCATCTCCGTCTCGGTCGCGGCACCGACGTTGATGACGGCCACCCCGCCAACGAGCTTCGCCAGCCGTTCCTGCAGCTTCTCACGATCGTAATCCGAGGTGGTCTCCTCGATCTGCGCTTTGATCTGCTTGACCCGGCCTTGGATCTTCGCCGAATCTCCAGCCCCCTCAACGATGGTGGTGTTGTCCTTGTCGATCGTAATCCGTTTGGCACGGCCCAGATCGGTCACTTTGACGTTTTCCAGCTTCAAGCCGAGGTCTTCGGAAATGACCTGGCCGCCGGTCAGGATGGCCAAATCCTCCAGCATCGACTTGCGGCGATCTCCGAAGCCCGGCGCCTTGACCGCCGCCACGTTCAGAGTCCCTCGGAGTTTGTTGACCACCAACGTCGCCAACGCCTCCCCTTCCACCTCTTCGGCGATGATCAGGAGGGGTTTCCCCATGCGCGCAACCTGCTCAAGAATGGGCAAGAGGTCCTTCATCGTGCTGATTTTTTTCTCGTTGATCAGCAGGAAGGCATCTTCCAGTGCCGCTTCCATCCGCTCGGGGTCGGTCACAAAATACGGAGAGAGATACCCGCGATCAAACTGCATCCCCTCCACCACATCGAGGGATGTCGACATGCTCTTGGCTTCCTCAACCGTGATGACACCGTCCTTGCCGACTTTTTCCATGGCCTCGGCAATGAGGTCTCCGATCGCGCGATCATTGTTCGCAGAGATCGTCCCGATTTGGGCGATTTCTTTCTTCGTCTGACAGGGGCGGCTGATTTTTTTCAATTCTTCGAGGACTGCCTCGACCGCCTTGTCGATCCCGCGCTTGAGATCCATCGAATTGGCACCGGCCGAGACACTCTTCACCCCCTCCCGGAAAATGGCCTGCGCCAGCACGGTCGCGGTCGTCGTGCCATCTCCCGCCACGTCGCTGGTTTTGCTGGCCACTTCTTTCACCAACTGAGCCCCCATGTTCTCGTACGGGTCCTTCAGCTCCACTTCCTTCGCAACCGTCACCCCGTCCTTGGTGATCGTCGGTGCACCGAACTTCTTCTCGATCACCGCGTTGCGACCCTTGGGGCCAAGGGTCGCCTTTACGGCGTTGCTCAACTGGTTGACCCCTTTTAGAATGGAGGCACGCGCCTCCTCGCTAAACACCATCTGCTTCGCCATCATCACTCCTCCTGTCCAACCTGAGCTGGGCACTGTACCAAGCCAAATTTCTTTCCTGCGGGCTGAAAGACCACCCGCGGGGCTCACGAGACCTACGACGATCGTTCGCTACTTCTCCAGGACTCCCAGAACATCCTCCTCTTTGAGGATGAGGTAATCCGTCCCCTCGAACGAGATCTTGCTGCCGGAGTATTTATCGAACAGAACCTCGTCCCCGACTTTCACCGTCTTCACTTCGGCGCCAATGGCCTCGATCCGACCTTTCTGAGGCTTTTCTTTCGCAGCGTCCGGAATATAGAGCCCACCGCTCGTCCGCTCCTGCTCTTCGGAATAGCTGATAAAGACCCGCTCCTTCAGCGGCCGAAAGTTCACCTTTTTTCGCACTGCCGTTTCTGCTCCCATTGATGTCCTCCTCCCTCCTAAAAGAAACCAACCCGATGTAGTAGCACTCATAGCTATTGAGTGCTAATCATAGTACTCAAGCCGTTTTAAAAAATCAAGATCTTTTTTTATGAAGTGTTTTCAGCGGGTTATCGCGTCAAATGCTCTTGCCCTGCGCCACGTCGGGAACGGTTTCTGGCTGAATTAACAACCCCTTGAACACCGTCCAACTCTTGAGGAGCTCGATCGCCTTTTGAAGCTGAAGATCCTCGTCGCCTCCGTCTCGTGGCTCATCTGGGATCGGGGTGAGGTCTGGAGCCTCCTGTGGCACGCTGGGCGGAGTCTGGGGCTCGCTCTCGTTCTTCAGGTGTCGCTCCAGATCGCGTTCTCGCACGGCCTGGCGCCGACTAGCGTTCGTCTCCTTTGCCGGTGCGGCACGTACGACGATGGTCGGATCAATCCCGGTGTTCTGAATCGATCGGCCCTTCGGCGTAAAATATTTTGCGGTGGTCAATCGGAGTGCCGCCCCATCGCTCAAGGGAATGATCGTCTGAACCGACCCCTTCCCAAACGTGGTCGTACCCACCACCACGGCCCTCCCCCAGTCCTGCAAGGCTCCCGCCACAATCTCCGAAGCACTCGCACTGCCTTCATTGACCAACACAATCAGCGGGAGATCCAGAATGGGGTGCGCGCCGTCGGCCGTGTATTCTTCGGCCTTGCCTTGCCGTCCTTTGATCGACACGACGGTTTTGCCCTTCGGGATGAACAATTCAGACACTTCCACCGCCGCCGTTAACAGCCCTCCGGGGTTATTGCGAAGGTCGAGGATCAGCGACTGGGCGTTCTGCCCGCGCACCGCATCGAGCGCCTTCTCAAGGTCATTCCCGCTCTGCTCCTGGAACTGGGTCAATCGTAAATAACCGATGCCATTGTCCAACATCTTGTGCCGGACGCTGTGAATCCTGATAACCTCTCGGTTTAACGGCACATCGAAGGGGTCGGGGACATCGTCTCGCTCGATGGTCAGGGTCACCTTCGTGCCCTTGGGCCCTCGCATCTTATTCACCGCGTCCATGAGGTTCACGTCCTTGGTCGAGACCCCGTCGATCTTGAGGATCCTATCTCCCGCCTTGATCCCCGCGCGGTCAGCGGGAGTGTCCTCAATCGGAGCGATGACCGTCAACCGCTGCTCCTTCAGACCAATCTGAATGCCCAGGCCGCCGAATTCACCCTTGGTATCGACCTGCATTTCCTTATACACGTCAGGCGGCATGAAGGCGGAATGGGGATCAAGGGTGTTGAGCATGCCTCGAATCGCCCCGTAGATCACGTCTTTTGTTTTCGGTTCTTCGACGTAATTCCGCTGGACTTGGTTCAGCACCTCGGTAAACGGCCGGAGCTCTTCATACGTCTCGGCTTGTTGGGCGAGGCCCTTGCTCTCCAACATTTTCCCCGACAGCATGCCAGTGACGAAAATGGCGACCAGAGCCAGGGCGAGCCAACCGGGACGCTTGTGTTGATCGGTCATTCCTTGCCTCCTCGTTTGAGCAACCATTCTACCGGATCGAGCGGATCTTCTCCATGCCGCAACTCGAAATAGATGCGGTCGTCCTCCCCATCAGCCCGGGTGGTCCCGATGACCTCCCCCGCGCCAACCGTCTCCCCAGGCCTGACACGGAGCGAGGCCGCGTGAGCATATAAGGAGAGGTAGTGATCACCGTGATCAATGATCACGACCATTCCGAATCCTTTGAGGCGATCGGCATACGCGATTTCCCCGTCGGCCACCGCTCGAATCATGTCTCCATCGGCCGCACGAATTTCGATACCCTTGCGATCCACGAAGGTGTCGAAACGCGGGTGCTTATGTCGCCCAAACTCCCCCACGATCGCTCCCAACGATGGCCACGTCAGGCGGCCCTTCCGCTGCGCAAACCCTTTGCCGACCGCCGGTACTCGGGAGGCTCGCACCAACTCATCGATCAGCGCCTCCAAGCGCCGCGAGGCTTCCTGGAGGTCTTCAATCGAACGAGTATAGGCGACCTTTTCAGCCCGAAGCTCCCGAAGGAGGCGGCCGCGGGTCTCCCGCTCCGCGAGCACGGCGTTCAACGCCTCCCGCTCCTCGCGCCGGAATGCGTCCATTTCCTCCTTGAGGCGCTCCAGCGCCTGGACCTGTGCGGTGACGCGTTCGGTCGCCGTTTGGGCGCCCACCAAGAGGCGGCGGTCCCGCTCAAGAACCTTGCGGATCGCGTCATACCGCCTCGTGATATCACCCGGTGTGGCCGCTAAGACAAACCGTCCGTAACCGGCGGCCTGCCATTTGGCGATCTCCCGCAGCCTGAGCCGCGCTTTTCGACGCGCGTCCTGTGCCTGTCCGCTCAGATCCGTCAAAATCCGCGCCGCCTCGGCGATCTCCTCATCTTGTTGGGCAACATTGAGTTCGGCTAACCGCAACGCTCGGCGCCTGATGCCCAACGCGCGTTCCGTCTCGTCGAGGCGATCGGCCACCGACCGCTCGCGTGAACTCACACGATCGCGCTGTTTTTTAATGTGGTCAAGTTGCTGTTGGAGCACGGCGAGGTCGCGACGTTCCTGCGCGATCCGATCCGCGAGTGATTCCTTCCCCCACGCTCGCGGCGGAACGGACACCAAGACGAGAACGATCGCGACACCGGAGGCCACACAACCCCTGCGTATCACAGCCTGCCTATGGAGCCACTTGGCGGAGGCGCTTCGCCGCCACGAGGCTGCCGATCCCGCCCATGACCGCGCCCAAGCCGATCAGGACGGCCACAAACTCCACTGGAAACACCAACCGAGACAGCCACGCCCCCAGCAACCCATCGAGGGTCGAGCCCCATCGGTCACGCACCACAAGCCAGGTCCCTCCCAAGACCAGCGACGCCGCAAGGCCTCCCACCGTTCCAATCGCAAGCCCTTCCCGGAGAAATGGTTTCAGGATCACGCCGTCAGAAGCCCCCAGAAACCGGAGGAGGATAATTTCGTCGTGCCGACCCCCGAACGACATCTGCACCGTCAACCCGATGACCACCGCCACCCCTGCGGCCAGCGCGGCGCCGACCGCCGCACCCAGCACCCACACCATGCGTGCCGCCGCACTCAGGTCTCGGAGCAAGGCTTCGCCGTATCGGACCTCTTCGACGCCTGGCAACCCCGACCACCGTGCTGCCAAATCACCCATTGCTTGGGGTGTCTGTGCGATGTCGTCTACCGAGACCTCGATCGACGCCGGAAACGGGTTGTCACCCAAGCCCGCCAACACCGACCGGTCGAGTTGCATAAACCGTAAGAACTCTTCCTCGGCTTCTGCCTGGGTAATCAGCCGCTGCCCTCGAACCCGCGGTTCGGACCCAATGGCTGTGCGGAGGCCTTCGATCTCCTCCGCGGCGGCCGTGTCCCGCACGTACACCACCAGTTTCACGTCGGCTCGCCACGCGCGCATCAGGGTCCACGCGTTCCACGCCGCCAGCCAACATCCGCCGGCAAGGGTGAGCACCAGGGCGGCCGTCAGCGTGACCCCGGCGGTCGCCGCCCGTCGGCCCCTGCTCATCCGCGGTCTCCAGTCCTGCCGCCCACGTCCGCGCGCCCGCCCCGCAGCACCACACATCGAGCACCGAGACGGGACGCCAGGTCCGAATCGTGCGTCGCCACCAGCATCGTGGCGCCGCGAACGTGCGCATCCCGGAGTACCGCAATAACGCCCTCGGCCGTCGCCCGATCCAGCAGCGCCGTCGGTTCGTCGGCCAGGACCAGGGCAGGGCGCGTCACCAACGCCCGCGCCAGACAAACACGCTGGGCTTCGCCTCCCGACAACTGGGAGGGGTAGGACTCCCGACGCCCCTCCAGGCCGAACGATTTCAACGTGTCGTACACCCGAAATCGCACGTCGCGGGATGACGCCTTGACCGCCCGAAGAGCTAACGCCACGTTCTCCGCCACCGTCAATGCCGGCAGTAACGGCATCCCCTGCACCATCAAACCCATCGATCGGCGAATCGCGGCCAACTGCGGCGTTACACTCCCGGTGATCTCCGCTCCGCCGACCATGATCGTCCCGGAATCCGCCCGCTCCGCACCAATCACCAACCGTAACAGCGTGCTTTTCCCCGAGCCGGTCGGACCTTGAAGCACGACCGCCTCACCACGGGAGACGGAAAACGTGACCCCTTGAAGGACATCAAGACCAGTTTGGAATGCTTTCCATACATCGAGAATCTGAATCGCAACCGGGAAAGGAGTCGCCATGAACACCCTCTCCCGGCCCATCACCGGAATTGGTGGTAACGCGATATCCCAAGACATCAGGGAGGTTTTTTGCGTCGTGACGCCAGATACTCGTCGATCACCTCATCCAGCATTCGACGCCCGCGCGGCATCGACGGGGGCTGGGGGGAAGGAGGATCCACCTGGGTCGGCCGGGGCTGATCGGCCTGCGGCGCCGGGGCCCCTCCCGCGAGCTGGCCCGCGGTCAGGCTTTTGATCATCCCGTGGTGCTGCGCCTTCATCATCTCCCGGACCACCTCCGGGTTGGGCCCCGACGTGAGCACATCGGCGTAGGACACCTTTTTCGACGAGAGAATCGCCCCGCCCGCAAAGAGATGGGTCACGATGACGGGGTTCTGTTGGCCGCCGTCTTCGGTTTGAACGTGGTAGGTTTTTCCGCCGTGCTCGATGTCGGTGTTGATTCCGCTTAACATGGTCCTCTGCCGAAGTGTAGCCGATCGGTCGGCGTGTTGCCTCCCCCCGGCTTTCCACACATATCGCTCACCCCAACCACAGACGATTGAAGAACCCCGCAGCAAGCTGCGGGGAATCTTCGATGCGAGAGGAGCAAAGCCACGATTTTATCCGGCCTAACCCCGCCCCCAAGGGGCGGGGAATGCGGCCGATGCGCATTCACTCGAGACATGAGGCATCAAACGCATTCGCAATGATCTCCACCCAAGGACCGCCCGGCCGCTCATCCACGACCACGATATCGAATCGGCACAAGGGTTCGCCCAGTTTCCGCCGCACCAGGTACTGTTGCGCGAGGCGGACCAATCGACGCTGCTTCCGGCGGTCCACGGCATAGGCCGGCTCCCCAAACCGCGCGCCCCGCCGGGCCTTGACCTCGACGAAGACGAGGGTGGTCCCATCGTACGCCACCACATCGAGCTCACCCCATCGGGACCGGAAATTTCGCTCGACGATACGGTAGCCCCGTTTCGCCAACACCGTCGAGGCGATGGCTTCTCCGTGCGCACCGAAGACTCCCGCCTCACTCGGCATACGGCATGCCTTCCGGCACCACGCCCCGGAATGTCCGACGATGAATTGGGCAGGCCCCATAACGGGCGAGGCTTTCGAGGTGAGCGGGGGTCCCATACCCCTTGTGGAGTCGAAACCCGTAGCGAGGATATCGAAGATGGTAGTCATCCATCAGGTGGTCCCGCGTGACCTTGGCGACAATCGACGCTGCGGCAATGACGTAACTGAGGGCATCGCCTCGGATCACCGCTCGCTGGGGGAGAGGAAGCCGCCGCAAGGGAACGGCGTCGACCAACAGCGCATCAGGAGGGATGCTCAAGCGGGAGACGGCCTCTTCCATGGCACCGATCGTCGCTTGGAGGACATTGACCCGCTCGATGTCCCGGGGTTCGACCATGCCCACTCCCACCGCGACCGCGGACTGAAGGATCTCGCAGTACAAGCGTTCACGTTCCGCCGGAGGCACCACCTTCGAATCTCGGACACCAGCGATCGGCTGCCGCCACGGCAGGATCACGGCCGCCGCCACGACGGGACCGGCCAGCGGTCCCCGCCCGGCCTCGTCGATTCCTGCGATGCGGCGAAACCCAACCGCCGCGAACTCCCGCTCATAGGTCAACATCGGCTCACGGGCGACGCAGACCTCCGGTACGATGCGAACGCTAGGATACCGGCAGTGTGTCCGAAATCGGCGCGTCGACGGGCTCGGCCGCCGGCTCTGCGGTCTTGCGCGGCAACCGAGTGTCCATGCTCCGTTCGGCGATCCGCGCGGCGCGTCCTTGCCTCGATCGCAGGTAGTAGAGCTTCGCCCGTCTGACCCGGCCGGACCGCATCACCTCGACCTTGTCGAGAAACGGGGAGTGGATCGGGAAGATCCGCTCCACCCCGACGCCGTATGACACCTTGCGGACCGAGAACGTCTGACGGTTGCTCGTGCCCTTCTTCCCGATCACGACGCCCTCAAAAACCTGGATGCGTTCCTTTTCGCCCTCAATTACTTTCACGTGGACCCGAACGGTATCGCCGACCTCAAACGTCGGAGCCTCCGGTTTTAAGAATCGCTTTTCAATCCGCTGCATCTGATTCATGGCTTCCTCCCATCCTCGCTTGCGTCACGCTCCACAGACCCCGTCGGCCTCGGAGCGAGATGCCGCGGACTTCTGGCCTTCGATAAGCCGAACCCCCCGGCGTCCCGGCTCCAGAGTCGTGGAGGCTTTTTCTGTCGAATGACCTCGTCACGACCACCCCTATCTCGTGAGGGGATTCTCCGCATCGATGTGCCGTCGCTCCGCCTCGGTGACATCCGCTCGACCGAAGAGATCGGGGCGGCGACGGAACGTGTCGCGCAGCGCCTGGTCGCGCCGCCACGCCCTGATCGCTGCGTGGTGACCGGACAATAACACCTCCGGAACCCGAAGCCCCCGGAACTCGGCAGGCCTCGTATACTGCGGGTATTCCAGCAAGGAGTCGACGAACGATTCCTCACTGGCCGACGACGGATCGCCCAACACGCCCGGAACCAGACGGGCGGTGGCGTCCACCATCACGAGCGCGGCTAACTCTCCTCCCGTAATCACGTAATCGCCAATCGACACATCCTCCCAGGCGGCCGTCGCGCCAATGCGGTCGTCGATCCCTTCGTAGTGTCCACAAAGGAACGTCAACCGGCGGGACTCACGGCTCCACTCCGACGCAAGCTCATACGAGAATCGGCGCCCGCGGGGAGATGTCAACACCCACCGGCGCGGCTCGCCATCGGCCCTCAAGGCGTCGAGCGCTCGGGCGATGGGCTCGACCTTCAACACCATGCCAGCCCCGCCGCCATAGGGCACATCGTCGACGGTCCGGTGTCGATCGCTGGTATAGTCACGCAGATCGATCACCCTCGCATCGAGCTGCCCCTGCTCTTGCGCTCGTCGGAGGATGCTGGTGCCGAGCACCACCCGGATCATGTCCGGGAAGAGCGTGATGATGTCACAACGTATCATCGTCCATCCACCCATCGGGCGGCCGGACCACGACCCGCCCACCCCCGACGTCGACCGCCACGACCACACTCGCAACAGCTGCCAGCAATCGCTCCACGGGCCCCGCCTTCACAACCAAAATGTCGTGCGGTCCGGTCGACCAGATGTCCCGCACCACCCCGATCATCTCGCCTCCCTCGGTCCACACCGTCAGCCCGATGACCTCGTCATGGTAAAAGCGCCCCTCGGGCAGTGCCGGCCGTTCGGACTCCGCAATCGCGAGGTAGCAGCCACGAAACGGCACCACATCGTCGAGCGATGACCATTCCTCGAACCGGAGACAAAACCCTCCCCGCGGATCTTCCCGAAGCGCGGCCACCGTAAGGCGCACAGGCGGTGTTCCGAGGGCCCAGAACGCCGCGCCGACCCGAAAGCGCCCAGCGACATCGGAGAGCGATTCCACTCTGACTTCTCCCCGCAGGCCGTGAGGCTTGCCGATCCTCCCCACCAGGACGCGGCCAGCAGGCAGCGCCTCGGGATCACGCCGAGACTGCAGACTGGGGGACTCCACGGGCATGGACGGTGCCGTGTTCATGCTTTCGTGCGGTCGTCCGAGCGCCTCGGCGCCCTAGCTCGCCTGCGGGACCGCAGCTCCGGCCCCCGCTTGCTTCAGAAGCTGCTTCACGGTATCGGTAGTCTGTGCCCCCTGCTTCAACCAGCCGGCCACCCGGGTCAGATCCACCCGAATCCCGGATGCATCGGCCAGCGGATCATACGTTCCCAAGACCTCGATAAATCGTCCATCCCGCGGCGAGCACGAATCCGCCACGACGATACGATAAAATGGTCGCTTGTGTCGACCGTGCCGCGCCAACCGAATCTTTACCATCTCGTCAATCCCCTTTCCGTCCTGTCACACCTGGTTCGCGTGTTGTGCCCTGTGCCACACGCTGGCGAGCCGCCCTGAGCAGCCCCCCGTATCCGTCTTCCCCCACTGTGCCGATGCCGTGTCGAACGGCAAAGGGTTCCTTGAAACTTCCCGTCGCACGGATCGCCTCGACCTTGGACTCGATGCGGCTGATTAAGCTGGCCGCGCCAGCCGCGTCCGTATCGAGCAACACGCTCGCAAAAGTCTGATAGTCATGCCGACCCGCAAGGTCAACCTTGCGCAGCGAGGCGCGAATGGCTTCCCCGACCGCCCGGATCGCTTGATCCGCCTCGGGCCCCTCCAGCGCGTCGCCCGAAATGGCGGTGACCACCGCAGCCAACGCACGCCCTTGACGCTCGGCCAGTTTGATTTCCCGGCGGTACAGATCATCAAAGTAGGTCCGCGCGTAAAGACCCGATACGCGATCGAACCGCTCGACCGCGAGAATCCGCTCTTCCAACTCAACCCGATCCGACACATCCCGAATGAGGATCATGGCGAGCGGGGCCCCGTCGGCACCCTTCATCGGAATGCATGCCGCCGGCATCACTTGCCCTCCGCGCCCCGGGAGATTCACGTCCAGCACCGCATGGGGTTCGCCCCGCTCCAATGCGGCCACGCCCGGACACGCCGTCTCGCACAGATCAAACCCTTCGGCATTTTGGCACACCGCCACGTCGCTGCAGACCCGCACTCCAACCGATCCGGATGCGGTGGAGGCGGTCAAGCGTTCGGCCGCCGGATTGAACGCCACGATCCGCAACGCCCGGTCGATGACCATGACCCCGTCCGACGTATGCTCAAATAGTTCCTTGAGCCGCTCCCGCTCGATCTCGAATACCACGCGTCGCCTCCCCCACCCGCTCGGTCGATACAGGTGCCTGCTGCGTCGTGCGTTTACGCGGAAAAGAGCCGGGCGGCCAAAGACTGGCCTCGGGGTCCGCTCAAGGTCTTCATCATCTTCTTGGCTTGGGCGAATTGTTTGAGCAGCTGATTGATTTCTTGAACCGTCGTGCCGCTACCCCTGGCGATACGTTTTCGACGACTGCCGTTGATCACATCGGGGCTTCGCCGCTCGCGCGGCGTCATGGAACTCAACATCGCTTCGATCCGAACCAGATCGCGCTCGGGGCTTTTATCCGCCATGCGCGCCGCGAGCTTTGCGCCTCCAGGAATCATACCGAGCAAATCCGAAACAGACCCGAGCTTTTTCACCTGCTGCAACTGCGCCCGGAAATCATCGAGGGTAAACCCGTCGGAACGGAACTTCTGTTCGAACGCCCGCGCGTCTTCTCTTGACAACACCTCTTGCGCCCGCTCCACCAGGCTGGCGACATCACCCATTCCCAGGATTCGGGACGCGGCGCGTTCGGGATGAAACGGCTCGAGCGCGGCCAGCGATTCGCCAACCCCCACGTATTTGATCGGCTTGCCCGTGACGGCGAGCATCGACAGCATCGCTCCCCCTCGCGCATCGCCCTCGGTCTTGGTCAGCACGATCCCCGTGACACCCACACGCTGGTTAAACCGTTCGGCGATCGAGACCGCCGCCTGCCCCGTCATCGCGTCGGCCACCAGCAGTACTTCGTGGGGCCGTACCGCATCCCGGATCGCGACAAGCTCCCCCATCAATTCCTCATCGATCTGCAGGCGCCCCGCGGTATCCAGGATGACCAGATCGACGGTCCCGCGATCGGCTCTCGCCACGGCCGACCGGCACACCGCTTCGGGTGTCTGCTCCGCCTCCGGCGTGTGGACCGGCACCCCCAGTTGCTCCCCTAGAACCTCGAGTTGACGAATCGCCGCGGGCCGCTTTAAGTCGGCAGCGGCCAGCAAGACGCGGCGGCCGTCGGCGAGAAAGGCCCGGGCGATCTTCGCCGCAGTCGTCGTTTTCCCCGCCCCCTGCAAGCCGACAAGCATCACCACCGTGGGCGGATTGGGCGCGAGTTGGATGGGCCGGTGGACTTGGCCCATCAAAGCGCACAACTCGTCCCACACAATCTTGATAACCTGTTGGCCAGGAGTGAGGCTCTGCAGAACTTCCTGCGCCAACGCCCGCGTCTTGACGGATTCAAGGAGCGTCTTCACTACCGTGTAGTGCACGTCGGCTTCGAGGAGCGCCAGACGCACCTCTCGAATGACCTCCGAGACGGCTGCCTCATCCAATAGGCCCCGCCCCCGAAGTCGCTTGAAGATCGCCTCAAACTTCGATGTTAGTGCGTTCCACATCAAGCCGACCCGTGCTCTACCCCCTCAGCACAACCGATGTAGTGTAGTGAAGACCAATCTGAAAGTCAAGGAAATTACTTGACTTTATCATGTGTTGTGGCATATCCGGCCCCCGAATACGTGACCGGCGAACGACACCGCGACCAAGAGCAAGTCCACCCACAAACCTAGACCGAACCATCGCCGCAACTGCCCCCCCGCCCAGAGCGCGAACTGGATATCCGCCACCATTCCTCCTGGTGGTGGGAAAGGCGTCGCGACCCGCCCCACACCGGGAGGGGGTGACGACTGCACTTACAGGAGCCGGAGCAAGAGCGGACGAGGTGTTTTACGCGCGAGGGCCGTCTGCGGGAGCGTCGTGTTCGGTTCGTGTCCCAGAGGCGACAACTCTCTGGCGGACCGACGATGGTGCTGGCGGTGGGGTGAGCTGCGTTCTGAAGAGATCCAGAAACTCTTTTTCGGCCACAAAGGCCCCGCAGCACGGGGGACAACACTCAAGGTGCGCTTGCGCGCGGAGCGATTCCTTCACGTCCAATTCGCCATCTAGATGAGGGTGCATCAGCTTCATGATCAACGAACACTCGTCCATGGGGTCCGGGGTAGAGGGTCAGGGGGTGGAGAGGGACAGAGTCTTCGCTACGGAATCTCGATCATGCGGTGCTGCAGTACGGATGACGAGAAAAATATCCGCGCTTACGCGACGGCATGTTGGGGATGATCGGCCTGGACACGACCAGCGCCGCCCCCCCAATAGTCTTTCAGCGATTTCTTCAAGAGATTACGCCCTCTCGACAACCGAGACATCACCGTCCCGAGCGGGCAACTCATGATCTCGGCGATCTCTTTATAATCGAACCCCTCGACGTCTTTTAACAGCACCGCAAGACGCAGCTTCTCTGGCAGGGCGTCCATGGCGCGCTGAAAATCTTGTCGAAAGACGCCCTTTTCGTGCCGGCCTCGCGCCGCCACCAGGATTTCCTTGGGAGACTCGTACGGATCGTCGTCCATCACCTCGAGTTCGGTCAGCGAGACTTCGCGTGCGCGCTGATGATACCGATTGATGAACAGATTCTTCGTGATCGTAAACAACCACGCTTTATAATTGGCAATCTGCTCGTACCGGTGGTAAAAACGGTAGGCTCGCAAGTAGGCGTCTTGAACCAAGTCGTGCGCGTCGTCGCTGTTACCCGTCAAGACCAAGGCAAACCCATACAGCGAATCGAGGTATTGCAGGGTCAACTCTTCGAACTCGACCTTTTTCATTTCCTCCGGTGCTACAAACGCCAGCACGCCGTTTTGCATGGTTTTTACTCCGCAGAACGGATGGTTTGTACTGCAAGTACAGCGCCAGGCGTTTTGAGCGCGCTGTTGACCGGAGGACGAAAGGCGGAGGCCGTAAAACGGCAAAAAGTGAGACTAGTTTTCTCTTATTCTGCCCTGATCTTCACCTTGTAGACGGAGAAATCAACAGGCCATCCACAGGGGCCCGGGGGAGATGTTCCGAGCCCCTGTGGTCTATGGGCCTCAATCCGAACAGCAATGGTCTTTTTTCGTCAGTGCCAAAGGTCAGAGTGCCGTTCAGCTACAACGGGAGTACCCGCACACCCCGCATTTCTCACATCCTTCCTCAAACTTGAGCTCACACCCGCAGTCCGGACACGGAAACGTGACCTTGCCGGTCCGGTCGTCCAGTCGCGTCGTGGATGACTTCACGTCGGCATCCGCCTCTGGCGATTTCAATCGCAGGTATTCGGCCAGGCTCTTGGCAATCGCGTCCGAACACGACAGCACGCGGTCGGGGCCCAGTCCGGATGGTTTATCGCAACGGATTCCGATGAGCTGTTTGACGATGGCCTGCGGGTCGGCCCCGGCGCGGAGCGCCAGAGAAATCAGCCGTCCGATGGCTTCGTTAAACGACCCTTCACACCCCCCGGACTTACCCATCATATTAAACACTTCGAAGGCGCGCCCGGTCTCGTCTTGGTTGACCGTGACGTAGAGGTCACCGCAGGTGGTCTTGGTCCGGCTCGTGCTGCCGGTGGTCGTGCGGGGACGAGGTTTGGGCATGATCAGTTGGGAGGAGGAGCGGCTCTCACTCACCACGGGTGGAGTCAGCGGCGCCGCGACGGGCGTGGCCGCCAACTGACTCGGCGTGGTTGCAGTGGCGGCAACGGCTTTTGCCGATTGCCCGACGTTGAGGACCTGTTCGGCTCGGCTGGCGTCTCGATACACCGTGATGCCTTTGCACCCCAGGTTGTACGCCAACAAATAGGCCTTCTTGACCTCGTCGACCGTCGCGGTCGACGGCATGTTGATCGTCTTCGACACCGCGCTGTCGGTATGCGCCTGGAAAGCCGCCTGCATCTTCACGTGCCACTCCGGTGCAATGTCATGAGACGTGGCGAACACTCGCTGCCAAGGCAACGGCACCTCGGCCAGCCCGCGGGCCGATCCGTGGTTGTCGAGAATCTTCTGGATCAAATCCTCGCGCCAGAAACCTTCGCGCTTCGCCACGGCGATGAAATCATCGAGGATGTACGGAAGGTGCTCGCCGTCCATCACGTTCTTGTACCAGATGAGCGAAAACTCGGGCTCGCAGCCACCCGAGGTGTCGGCGATCATCGAAATCGTCCCGGTCGGTGCAACGGTGGTCACGTAGGAATTGCGCAGGCGGTGCCCCTGCTGTTGGTGCAGCGACCCTTCCCAGTACGCGTACGGTCCCCGTTCATCGGCCAAACGTCGCGACTCGTCGTATCCGATGTCGCGGAAGAACTTCATCACCCGCCGGCCCATTTCGACGCCCTCGTCAGAATCATATGGAATGCCTAGTTTAAACAGCACCCGCGCAAAACCCATGATTCCGAGACCGATCTTACGGTTGGCTTTCGTGACCTCTTCGATCTGGGGAATCGGGTAGTTGTTCATGTCGATGACATTGTCGAGAAATCGGACGCTGGTTCGAATGCTCCGCTCCAGCCGCGCCCAATCGACATCGTATCGCCCCCCGCGCTCGGCCACGTGCCGCTCGAGGTTGATACTGCCGAGATTGCAGGACTCGTAAGGAAGCAACGGTTGCTCGCCGCACGGATTAGTGGCCTCCATCGCCGCGATGTGGGGGGTTGGGTTGGCCCGGTTGGTCACATCGATGAAGAACAGACCGGGCTCGCCGTTACGCCAAGCCGCTTGAGCGATCTTGTCGAAGACGTCGCGGGCCGGCAGACACCGGACCACCTCGCCCCGGCGCGGGCTGATCAACTCATAGTCCTCGCCCCGCTCGACCGCCTCCATGAACCGATCGGTGATGGCGACGCTGATATTGAAGTTGGTGATCTCTTTCGAATCGGTCTTGCAGGTGATGAATTCGAGGATATCGGGGTGGTCGACGCGGAGGATCCCCATATTCGCGCCCCGCCGCGTGCCGCCCTGCTTAACCGCTTCGGTCGCGTGGTTGAAGACTCTCATGAACGAGACCGGTCCCGACGCCACTCCGCCGGTGGTCCTGACCACGTCGTCTTTGGGCCGTAATCGCGAAAACGAAAACCCCGTCCCGCCACCGGTCTTATGGATGATCGCCGCCTGTTTGACGGTCTCGAAGATCTCCTCCATCGAATCGCCGACCGGCAGGACGAAACACGCTGAGAGCTGCTGCAATTCGCGCCCCGCGTTCATCAGGGTGGGCGAGTTGGGCAAGAAGTCGAGCTCGGCCATCAGCGCGTAAAACGCCTCGAAGGCTCGCTCCACATCCGCGTCGCTTCCGTAAAGGCGTTCGGCCTGGGCCATGTTCCGCGCGACGCGCTCGAACAATTGTTGCGGTGTCTCGATCACCTGCCCATGTTCGTCCTTCGCCAGATACCGCTTCGTCAGAACCCGCAAGGCATTGGGCGAAATCCGCGGAGCGGGGTGTGCTGAACCGTTCCGCGCCGGATCGCCGGTCATCATCTGGACGCCGTCCTTCATACGAGACCCTCCTTGGTAGGAATATCCTTATCCATCGAGAACAGATCAGGTCGGGAATACGTAGCGAACCATACAAGATCCACCCAATGCGAGGGCCACATCCTACTCCCCGCAATTCCCCCATGTCAAGCTGAAAACACAAGATACAGGGCTTTCAAGTTCCAAATAGACTAGATATTGTGGATAGACCTGTTGATCTTTCTGGATGGGATGTGAATAGGCTGTGGATTCTAGATCGCCCTGTGGTCAGCCCGGCGGGAGGAAGGAGACGATGAGGCCGTAGGACCCCATGACGCCAGCTCGGGGGTCTTTGCGCGACGAGACGACCTTCGCGTAATACGTAATGCCGGGCTGGGCGTCGAACCTGACCGTCGAGGCGAATCGCTCGCCGTTATTGGGCCCCGGCATGTAGGCCTGCGGCACGGGGATGAAACGGTTACATCGCTGCGGTTCATAGCCACGGGGGAATGCCGCGTCGTCGTTTTCTACCCTCGTGCCGTCTTGCCGCACCACCACCGCATCGTTCGCGTCCACAATTTGGAGGGCTGTGTCAGCGCCGTTGCTGAGATTGAATGTGTCGACTATCACAGTACGGGCGACATCCACCGTAAACCGCGCATAATCCACGTCACCCACCGGGTACAGCGTGTGGCACGTCCACTCTCCATTCGTTGTCACGGGCGCCGTGCCCGTTGCGTCGTCCCCGTCTTCAAAGTTGTCAGGGAACCATTGGATCCGCCGTAATTTGGCCGTCTCAGCCAGGCTCGTCAGACCGAACAAATCCCCAAAATAGGTCGCAAAGGTCTCCAGCGTCACGGTCGGCGGGGGCACCGTCCGGATCCGCGTCAGCACCTCCCACACACGCCTGAGACCGTCGGACGACGCATCACCAGGTTCGTTCAGCCCGTCGAACAGATCCCACAGGACCGAGGCCACCGCGACCTCACTGGTGGTGTACGTGGCGTAGTCTTCGAGGGGGGTGTCGATCCGGGTGAGCACGTCAGCATGGGGACGTTCGATATCAAACGCGTAGCTGAATTCTCGATTCAGACTACCGGGATCCCCGCCGTAGGTATTGGTCAAGACCGGGCTGCGCCGGACGGCCGCCGAGAAGAAGCTCGCCCATCCCTCGGACCACGCCAGTCGCGTATCTTCGGTGTTGTCGTTCAGATAGTGCGCCCCGCCAGGCGACACATCCTTGGAGAAACTGTAGACCATGAAGTGCCCGAACTCGTGGAGGATGACGTCGTCGTCGTATTCATCATGATCCCCGAAATCGGCACCGCCGCCGTCCCCTCCCGAGAGAACGATGTACGCATTGTTGGTTTGCTCATCGCCGCCGAAATACGTCCCGAACGTGCCGGACCCGAAGTACGTCCCCGGCCGCCAGACCCCGAAGAGCGTCTCGGACGGCGCTTGGCCCGTCAACTCGACGGCCTTTTCAGCGCCGATGGTCAGCACATCCATGACGTTGAAGGCGCCGGAAAATGCAAAATCGACGTTGCCCGGGAAGCGCACAAAGAGCGGAAGCGGGATATCCCGCTTGTAATTCCCCGGCGTGGAGGCGTCAAATGCCGTCCCCGGACGGCTGTAGAGGTCGATGTTGTCGCTGGTGACGACGATCTTGAATTTATCGGGATCGGTAAGCGAGGCAATCCGCGGGTAGACGGTGGGGAAGCTCTTGGTTTGGGGCACATCGATACAGTACGAGCCGTTTCTATCGGTGTAGGTGGTGGCGAGCACGCTGCCGTCGACTTCGCGAACGATCTCGACCAACCCGTACCGAACGGGTTTGATGATCTGTTCGCCCGTCAGGCCCTGCTCGCTGTAGAGGCGCTTGACGAACGTCACCTTGCCGCCGACGACGACGCCGGCGCCCTGGCAGATCAGATCGCCGATCGGCGTTCCGCTGGTGGATCCGCACCCCGCCAGCCCCGCCAAGCCGAGCACGGCTGCCCAGCGGGCCAACCCCTTACGGGGTGTCGCGATATTCGATGACCGGTTCACCCGTTTTGGTTTTCTTGGGTGGGGGAAGGGACAACGTCGGCTTGGATCGGTCGCCCAGCGGAAGCGCGAGCGACCGGGCGTCTCCCAGCGTCGTGCCGTCCGGGAACCCCAGGACGGCGGTACCCTGGATCACGGAGGGCTCGGCGGCCTGCGGTCGGATCGTCACCGTCAGCACGCGGCGCTCGCCCGAGCGGGCCGACCCCTCCCACCGCGTCTCGCCCGCGACCAGCTCCACGCCATCCGGAAGCGTGATCGACAGGGAAAAACGCGCGGCGTCGACCAACGGCCGGGCCTGGAGAGTCACGGTCACGTCGGTCCCCACCGCCACCGTCCCTCCGAACTCCAGCGAGACTTCGACCGGGGCCGACGGCATCGTGGCCCGCACCGGCCCGACACATGCGAAAACAATGAACAACCCGACGACGACCGCCGTGGCTCGCCCCCTGGGGCGGACCAGGGACACACCGCGAGGGTTGGCGCACCATGGGCACAGGGAGTTCACATCCATTTAGACCCCTCCTTTGAGGCGTTTATTCGCGGCCGCAGGGCGGCCTATTAGTCCGCGAGGCGCCAGTAGCGCAGGGTGGGCTCGCCCGACCGATCCACCACGGCCAGGACGGCCTTCTTGACGCCATTGGCGGCGCCCTCGGCGTAGACCGAAAAGTGCTGGCTGCGCACCTCGAGCTGCGGCTGGAGGTGACTGACGACGGCCGGGTCCATGCCGGATACTTGGTTGAGCTGGTTCAGGCTCGAGAACGGGCGGGCGGCAACGAGCTTCTCGACCTGCTCCGCGTCGAGCGGGAAGGTGACGACGCCCCGACTCGGTTCCTGAACCGGAAGCGTCCGCAGGACCAGCGGGTCGGCCGTGTTGACATTGATTCGATGATCGTTCCCCACGTTGTTCGCGTACACCGTCAGGTACGGGCTGATCGCGCGATACACCTCATCGGTGACCCCCTTGACCAAATGGAGGTCCGCGAGGGTTTCCATCCGGCCGTTGCGGCAGCGGTACGGCCGGTCCAGACGCTCGTAATACGCGGTCTCGGCGCCGCCGGGTTCTTCAACGTCATCCCGGTCCAGCCAATCGACGATCGCGTCGACCGGCGCTGGGTCGAGGCCTTGGAGCCGGAAGAGCTCCTTGAGTTGCTCGATCGCCCGGGGCGCCGAAGGTTTATGGCCATCCGCGGTCACCAGCGCGTTGACGTTGATCTTGCCCCCCTCGTCTTGGATCGCCACGGCGACGGTCCCATCTCCCAGGGGGTAGGGCGGAAACGGCGTCGCCCACAACTCGGTCAGTGAATCGATCTGGGTCCGGTTCTTATCGTCTTTCAACACGGCC